>ERZ795030.93-NODE-93-length-134052-cov-20.604797_pt1 | contig 134052 bp, 98 predicted proteins | sample MGYA00375122_ERZ795030 | MGnify/ENA primary metagenome ERZ795030 (study PRJEB30165, sample SAMN05720146) | activated sludge metagenome | isolation source: anaerobic digester from wastewater treatment plant | place: Japan | collected 2015-04-20 ... | reverse complement strand
GATCAGTGACGCGGGCAATTATTCGGTGGTCATTACCAATGTGGCCGGGAGCGTGACCAGTTTGGATGCGGTTTTGGTGGTCAATGTGCCGCCGACCATCACCACGCAGCCGCAGAGCCAGGCCGTGATTCAGGGCGGGAATGCTTCCTTTACCGTTGCGGCCGCCGGCACGGCGCCCCTGGTTTACCAGTGGTATTTTGATGGCCAGCCGCTGGCGGATGCCACCGACAGCGCGCTTACGATTACCAATGCCCAGCCGGCCGATGCGGGCAGCTACGCGGTGGAAGTGCTTAATTTGGCCGGGCAAATCATGAGCGATCCCGCGACCCTTACCGTCAACGCGCCGCCGCAGATTGACGAAATCCGCGTGCTGGCCGACGGCCGGTTTGAGTTGCAGATTAGCGGGGCGCCGGGGCAGTACGTAGTGGAGGCCACGCCCGACGTGGCGGGAGTGGTAAGCTGGACGGCGTTGACCAATTTCACCGTCACGACCACCAACTTCCAATACTACGACAGCGAGACCGGTCTGGCCCGGCGCTTCTACCGGGTGCGCTGGACGCCATAAGCGGAACGACGCCGTTGCGGGCGTGAAGCACGCGCTTCTCGCGCGTCGCCGCCGATTCCTATGGGGAATTGGCGCGCGGGGCGCGGGATGTGCCATTTCCCGCCGGCGCATTTACGGTTATCGCGCCGGCCTGCAAGGGGTGTTAAAATTCGCTAAATCCGCTAAATAGTACTTGCTTTTTGCGGGAAAAGATGCGAATCTGGCTGGCGAATGTGCCGTTTAGATGCCGCGATCGTCGTATGCTCTCTCTAGGCGAGGAAAGGTGTGCCTCGTAATTCCCTGTGATTTGAGTGAACCCGCGACTTCTGGCAACAACTCCAGACAAAACTATGTCAAACGAAAAACCGGGCAGCGAAGTTCATGTTATGACCCAACCTCACGCAATTCTTTCCCGTCGGCCGCGCCGTTCCGGGGCCTACCGGCGGAGTTCCTGGCTGCTGGCGGCCCTGCTCATCGGGCTTGGCAGCCCGCTGTCGCTGCGGGCGGCGGAGGAGTTTCGGGCGGCCTGGGCGGATGTGTTTCACGTCGGCACGGGCAGTGCCGCCGAGGTGGATACGATGGTCTCGACGCTCGTCTCCGGCCGCTACAATGTGGTCATCGTCCAGGTGCTGGGATACATGGACCGCAACGGCACCGCCTCGCACGGCGCCCATTGGAAGTCATCCATTCTGCCGTGGTCTCCGCGCGTGACTGCCAGCTTTGACCCGCTGGCCTATCTTTGCACGAAAGCGCACGCCCAAGGCATCCAGGTTCATGCCTGGCTGGGCGGCAGCGGCGGCGGGCCTTACCGCGTCTCGACCGTCTGGCCGCCCCCCAACAACGCCACCCTGGCGGCGCATCCGGAGTGGTTTATCGCGCCGTATGCCAATAGCGAGGGAGGGTCTCCCCAACTGGTGGATGGCAATTACTCGCTGGATATGGGTTCGCCTGACGTGCAGGAATACCTGGTCAGCATCGTGCGCGAGTTGGTGACCAACTATCCGATTGACGGCATCAACTGGGACGACGAGCTCAACAGCACCGGCTATAATGAGGGCTTCGGTTATCCCGCTTACAGCCAGGCCAACTATGCGCGTTCCGGGCTGGCCCGGTTCCGTATCAACACGGGCTACGTGGGCACGCCGGCCAACACCCATACCGCCTGGTCCAATTACCGGCGGCGCTTCAAGAACGAATTGATCGCCCGGGTTCAGGCGGAGATTCAATCCATCAAGACCAATCCGCGCCAGCCGCTGCGGCATACCATCGCGCCCATTGCCTACAGCCCGGTCCCCGGTTCCTGCACCTTCTCCGGGTCTGCCCCCTACACCTATTTCTGCGATTGGGCCGGCATGTTGCAAAACGGCTACGTGGATGCCGCGATTCCCCAAACCTACAGCAGCAGCACTTTTAATACGTGGGTGGACCGTTGCGTGGGTTGCTGGCAATACAACCGGCAGATCTTCTCGGGCATTGGCGCCTATCTTTACAGCAACGCCACCATCGCCGATGAAATCAGCTATCTTCGCAGCAAGGGCCTGAAAGGCTACAGCACCTACTCTTATGCGGTCCCGACCTCGGGCAGTGGCTGGTGGTCCTATGCCGCCGCCAATGTCAACACGAGCACCGCCACCGTTCCCACCATGCCGTGGCGCAACCCGGCAACGGCGACCGAGGGTATTGTGTGGGGCCGGGTCAAGGACGCCAGTACCGGGCTTTATGTGGATGACGCGACCGTGACCGTGGCGGGCGGGCCGACGGTCAAGACGGACGGCAACGGTTATTATGTTGCCACGCTGGTTCCAGCGACGGCGGGCGGCACCGCTCATGCCACCACGGCCAGCAAAACCGGCATGACTCCGCAAACCGTGACTGCGATCGCGCTCGCGGGGGATGTCGTCCGCTATGACCTTAACCTCAATGCCGCGACGAATGTGGCGCCGACGATCATCACCCAGCCGCAAAGCCTGGCGGTCAACCAGGGCGGCAGCGCCACCTTTACGGTGGCCGCCACCGGCACCGCGCCGCTCGCCTACCAGTGGCGGCGTAATGGGGCCGGCATTGCCGGGGCGACCCTCAGCAGCTATACGAAGAACAACGTGCAAACGAGCGATGCCGGCAGCTACTCGGTGGTGGTCACCAACCTCGCCGGCAGCGCCACCAGTTCGAACGCTACGCTGACCGTAATTGTGCCGCCAACGATCATCACCCAGCCGTTGAGCCAGACGGTGACGGAGACCGCGAACGTCACGTTCACGGTGGCCGCCTCCGGGACGGCGCCATTCGCCTACCAATGGCGGTTTAACGGGGTGAACGTGGCCGGGGCGACCCTGAGCAGCTATACCAAAAATAATGTGCAACTCGCGGATGCCGGCAGCTATTCCGCGGTGGTCACCAACCTCGCCGGCAGCGCCACCAGCGCTAATGCCATTCTGACGGTGCAGGCCCTGCCGACTCCGCCGGCCATTATCACTCCGCCGATCAGCCAGACGGCCAACCAGGGCGGCAGCGCTACGTTCACCGTCACGGCCAGCGGCAGCGCGCCCCTTGCCTATCAGTGGCGCTGGTTTGGCACGAACCTCGCCGGGGCCACCGGAACCAGCCTGACCCTGGCCAACCTCGCCACGAACCAAAGCGGCCCCTACACGGTGGTGGTCACCAATGCTTACGGCGCCATCACCAGCGCGGTGGCGACGCTCACCGTCACCCCGACGCTGGAGGTGGGCGGATTGGCGGTGCTGTGGAATTTGGCGCCCGGCTCACGCCCCTACCTCACCACGACCGTCGGCGGCCCGCCCGACGAGCGCGGCATGGCCTACAACCCGCTGACCCGGCGCGTGATTGTCGTGCAACGCAGCACCACGACGGCCTATGTGCTCGATGGCGACACCGGGGCCGACCTGTGGACGCTGAACACGACCGGGGTTACGGGGGGATACACGTCCACTTATTATTTGCTGATGGTGGGAGTGGCGGAGGATGGCGTGGTTTATGCCGGCAATATGACGCTGCATGGCAACACCACCAGTTTCAAATTGTATCGCTGGGCCAATGACAGCGCCGGCACGGTGCCCACCGTCGCCTATTCGGGCGACCCGGGCGCGGGGCAGGATCTGCGCTGGGGAGACACGCTGGACGTGCGCGGCGCGGGCGCCAGCACGCAGATCATCATCGGTTCGCTGAATACAAGCCACTTCGCCGTGCTCACCACGGCAAATGGAACCAACTTCACCTCCAAGCTGGTAACCCTGACCGATGCGCCGGGCGGCGCCGTTGGGTCGGGGCTCGCTTTCGGCACCGGAAACACCTTCTGGTGCAAGGCCGGTTTGCCGGCTCCTCTGAACCTGCGGCAGGCTTCCTTTGACCTGGCTGCCGGCACGGCGACCACAGTGCGCAATTATGCCGACCCGGCTTTCCCGGACAGCCTTGGCCCCATCGGCGTGAACCCCAGCCTCGACTTGCTCGGGGGCGTTTATGCCGCCGCTGCCAACGGTGGCAACAGCTTCCGGCTCTACCACCTCGTGCCGACCAACAGCGCGCCCGGGTTCATCACGTCCACCAACTTTGCCACGGACAATGACAACAGCTATAGCGGCACGGGAGCGGTGGACTTTGGCGGCGACCGGGTCTATGCGCTCAGCTCGAACAACGGCCTGCTGGCCATGCAGCTTGTTCCTCCCGCCGCCCTCATCCCGCCGTCCATTGTGACTCACCCGGTCAGCCAGACGGTCAACCAGGGCGGCAGCGCCACCTTTACCGTCAGCGCGACCGGTTCCGCGCCGCTCGCCTACCAGTGGCGCTTTAACGGCACCAATATCGCCGGTGCCACCGGCAGCAGTTATACCCGCGCCAATGTCCAGCCCGCCGATGCCGGCAACTACTCGGTCTTCGTTTCCAATGACGCCGGCAACGCTACCAGCGCCAACGCCGTCCTGACCGTGACCGTTCCGGCCTCGCCGCCGGTCATCAGCGCCGGGCCGCAAAGCCAGACCGTCATCGCGGGCCAGAACGCCACGTTCACCGTCACCGCCACCGGCACCGCGCCCCTGAATTACCAGTGGCGGTTTAACGGGGCGAATCTCGCCGGGGCCACCGCCAGTTCCTACACACGGGCCAACGTGCAGGTCGCCGATGCGGGCGCTTATACGGTGGTGGTAAGCAACAGCTACGGATCGGTCACCGGCGCGGTGGCGACGCTGACCGTCCATTTCACCCTGACGACCTCCGTCGCGGCCGGCGGCACGGTATCCAAAACCCCCGATCAATCAAGCTATGCGCCGGGCGCGCCCGTGACCCTCACCGCGACGCCGTCGGCGGGCTACGAGTTTAGCGGATGGTCGGGGGACGCAAGCGGAACCAACAACCCGCTCACGGTGGTGATGGGCGGCAACCTGGTGATAGCCGCGAATTTCACCGTCGTCTGCGATCTCATCCTGGACAACACCGATCCGGAGGTCAGCTATGTGGGAACGTGGCAAACCGGCACCGCGGCGGGCAAATACGGGGCTGACTACCGCTTCGCGCTCGGTTCCGCAGTCGGCAATTCAAACGTCACCTACCGGCCCAACATCTGCGCCGACGGGCGCTATGATGTCTATCTCTGGTATTTGCAGGGCGCCAACCGCGCCACCAACGCGCCCTGGGTGATTTCGTATTCCGGCGGCACCACGAATATCCGGGTTAACCAGCAAATAAACGGCAGCCGATGGTGGCGGCTGGCCAGCGCTCTCCCCTTTACGCAGGGAACCGCCGGCTTCGCCCGCCTCTATAACACGAATGCCACAGGCGGTACATCCGGCAGCACGGTCGTGTTGGCGGACGCCGTGCGTTTCGCGTATGTCGGACCGCTGACGACTCCCACCGCCACCACGCTCAGTTCCTCGGCTAATCCTTCCGTTTATGGCGATGCCGTCACGCTGACGGCTACCGTCACCGGGAGCGGAGGCACGCCGAGCGGCCTCGTCACTTTCAAGGACGGCGCGACGGTCCTGGGCACAGCCATCCTGAATGGCTCCGGCCAGGCGGTCTGGACCACCACCACCCTTTCGGCCAGCGGGTCTCCTCATTCCCTGACGGCGGTCTATAGCGGCGACAGCTCTTTTGCCGCCAGCACTTCGGTCGCTTTATCGCAAGTCGTGAACCCAAAAGCCTTGACGGTGACGGGCGCAACGGTTGCCAGCAAGGTATATGATGGAACGACCGCCGCGACGATTTCCGGAGCGGCCTTGAATGGCGTGGTCAGCGGCGACGCCGTTGCGCTGGGCAACGCCGCCAGCGGCACGTTCGCAAACAAGCACGTCGGCGTTGGCAAGGCGGTCAGCACGGCCATGACGCTCAGCGGCGCCGATGCCGGCAACTACACGCTGACGCAGCCGGCGCTTACGGGCACGATCACCGCCCGGGCGCTGACAGTGACGGGCGCGACAGTCGCCAGCAAGGTATATGATGGAACGACCGCCGCGACGATTTCCGGCGCGGTCTTGAATGGCGTGATCAGCGGCGATGCCGTTGCGCTGGGCAACGCCGCCAGCGGCACGTTCGCGAACAAGCACGTTGGCGTTGGCAAGGCGGTCAGCACGGCCATGACGCTCAGCGGTGCCGATGCCGGCAACTACACGCTGGCGCAGCCGGCGCTCACGGGCACGATCACCGCCCGGGCGCTGACAGTGACGGGCCTGGCGGCTCAGAACAAGGTATATGATGGCACCACCACGGCGACGCTGACAGGGACTCCCGGGCTTGTGGGCGCGGTGAGCGGCGATGGCGTTGCCCTCGCCGGCACGGCGACGGGAACCTTCGCCAATGCGGACGTGGGCACGGCCAAGACCGTGACTATTTCCGGCTTGAGCCTGGCCGGCGCCGATGCCGGCAACTACACCCTGACCCCGCCCACCGCAACGGCGGACATTACCGGGGCGGCCACGACGACCACGCTGATTTCCTCGGTCAACCCCGTGGGCGTGGGTTCGAACGTGACCTTTACCGCGACCGTCGTTTCCGGAGCGGGCACCCCGGCCGGCACGGTGGTCTTCCTGGCCGGCGGCGTGCCTTTCCACACCAATACGCTGGCGGGCGGCGTGGCGGCGGCCAGCACGGACGCGCTGTCGCCGGGCACCAACACCATCCGTGCTGAATATGCGGGCGGCGGCAACTACCTGGGCAGCGACGGCAGCCTGGAGCAGGTGGTCAAGGCCTTCCTGGTTTGCGGCCAAACCAACGTGCTGCTGGGCATTCTCAACAACCAGGACGGCACCTTCACGCTGCTGTTGGCGGGCACGCCGCAGGCGGACTACTACATCGTGAGCAGTTCGGATCCCCTGCTGCCCGCGGCCAACTGGATGCCGCTGCCAGGCAGCACCAACACCGTCACCAACGCCGGAGGCTTCTGGCAATTCACGGTGACCAATGCGTTCACGCAGCAGTTCTACCGCAGCGTGAGCGTAGTCCCGTGCCCGTAAAAGCGGCCGGAAACGGATTCCCGCCACGGAACCTCGCCGCGCCGCGCACCCCGCGGCGGCGCGGCCCGCGTGGGGCGGCCACGTCCGGCTTGACCCCCGGCGGGCGCTGGCCTAGTGTAATCCTTTCGCTGAGCGCCGGACACTCAACCAATCCTGCTTGCAGGGTTTTCTCGGCGATTATGGAAAGGGTTTGCTAGTGAACGTGACAGTGCAAAGTTTGACCCCGTGCAAGAAGCTGGTGCGGGTGGAAGTGGAAGCGGCGAAGGTGGATGAAACCTTCGAGGCCGTCTTCAAGGATTTTCGGCGCGAGGCCAGCCTGCCCGGGTTTCGGCCCGGCAAGGTGCCGCGCGAAATGCTGCTGCGGATCTACGAAAAGGACATTGCGGAGGAAACGAAGCGAAAGCTCATCAAGGAGACCTATCGGAAGGCCATCGAAGAGCAGAAACTGGATGTGGTGACGCCTCCGGACATCGAGGAGATTCAATTCAGCCGCGGCCAGCCGCTGGTGTATAACGCCACCCTCGAGACCGCGCCGGAGTTCGAGTTGCCCGAATACAAAGGGCTGCCGGTCAAACGCGAAGTGCGTGCCGTCACCGAGGCCGATGTCGAGAAAGCGCTCAACCTGTTGCGGGAGCAGCGGGCCACTTACGAAAAGCGCGAACGACCGCTCCAGACCGGGGACATCGCCGTGGTGAACTATCAGGGCACCTGCGACGGCCGGCCGATTACCGAAATCGCACCGACCGCCAAAGGCTTGACCGAGCAAAAGGATTTCTGGGTGCAAACCCAACCCGACTCTTTCATCCCCGGTTTTGCCGCCCAACTCCTGGGCGCCAAAGCCGGCGACCGCCGCACGGTTACCGTGGACTTCCCGGCGGATTTTGTGACGTCGCAACTCGCCGGCCGGAAGGGCGTTTACGAGGTGGAAGTCGTCGAGGTCAAAGAGCGGGTGATCCCGCCGCTGGATGACGAACTGGCCAAAGGCTACGGGGCCGAGACCCTGGCGAAACTCACCGACGGAGTGCGCGAAGACCTGGAAAACGAGCTGAAGTATAAGCAGAAGCAGGCGTTGCGGGACGAACTGCTGCGCACCCTGTTGGGCCGCGTCACGTTTGATTTGCCCGAAACGGCGGTCACCCGGGAAACGAGCAACGTGGTTTACGATTTGGTGCAGGAAAACGCCAAACGCGGCGTTTCCCGCCAGGTCATCGAGCAGCAAAAAGACCAGATCTACACCATCGCCTCCCAAAACGCCAAAGAGCGGGTCAAACTCCAGTTCCTGTTGCAGAAAATAGCGGAAAAGGAAGACATCAAGGTCTCGACCGAGGAAATTAATCAACGCCTGGGATACCTGGCCCAGCTTTACCAGATTCCGGTCGGCAAAGTCGCCAAAGACCTGCAGAAACGCGACGGCTTGATCGAGATTTATGACCAGATCATGAATCAGAAGGTCATCAAGCTGCTCGAAGACAACGCCCGGATTGAGGACGTGCAGCCCGTCACGCCGCTGCCGGCCGAGGCGCCCGCCGCCCCGCCAGGCTGAGCCATCCGCATGCGGCGGGCAACCGGGGGAAAGCGCGCCCGCCGCCGGCGTGAGCGCAAGCCGGGGCGGCCAGCGCGGCGCGTTATTGCGTTCGCCCGAACTTCTTTTCCAGCTCCCGGAAACTCATCTCGATGAGCGTCGGGCGGCCATGCGGGCAGGTGTACGGCATGGCGCAGTGGCGCAAATCCTCGACCAGGTTCTCCAGTTCCCGCCCGGCCAGCGGGTCGTTGGCCTTGACGGCATGGCGGCAGACGGTTTTGGCGATGGTATCCTCGCCCAGCCGCAGGGCATTCAGCTCGCGGCCGGCGGCCCGCAGTTCATCCACCAGTTCGATCACAAATCGGCGGGCGTCGGGCGCCTTCACAAACGGCGGCAGGGCATCCAGCAGGAACGTGCGCTCGCCGAATTCGCTCAGGCCCACGCCCAGCCGCGTGAGCACGGATAACTGCTCCCGCAAAAAACCGGCCTCGCGCGCCGCCAGCTCCACCGTCTCCGGCAGCAGCAGCCGCTGGGAGGGCGCCTGGTCATGCTGCTCCAGCCGGCGGAGCATTTGCTCGAACAAAATCCGCTCATGCGCCGCATGCTGATCCAGCAACACCAGGCCCCGGTCCGATTCCAGCACCACGTAGAGCCGCCCAATCACGCCAACCAGCCGCAGCGGAACCTTGAGCAGGGGAACCGGCTCCGGCAGCGGCGGCGGCGGCAGGGGCCCGGGGGCGGTCGGCGGGAGAACGGCCGGGGTGGCGGGCGGTGCGGGCGCCGGGCTGAAGCCCATGCGCAGGGGAGGCGTCGCGGAAGCCGTTAGCGGCCGCGGCTGCGGCGCGGGCGCGAGGGCCGCGGGGAAGTTGGGCAGCGCCGATTGCGCGGCGGGCGGCGGCGGGGGCGCGAGCGGCGGCGGGGCGGCCGGTTCGGGCGGGCCGGGCGCGGCCGCGGGCGGCGCGGCGGACGCCGGCGTTCCGGAGTGAAAGGCCAGCAGCGTCTGCCGGATTGCCTGCGCCACCAGCCGCCGCACTTCGGCTTCCCGGTGGAATTTCACCTCCCGCTTGGCGGGGTGGATGTTCACATCCACCATCGCCGGGTCAATCTCCAGGAAGAGGCAGGCGACCGGGTAGCGCCCTTTCATGAGGGCCGTGTGATAGCCTTCGAGCAGCGCGAAGTTCAGCCCGCGATTCTCGATGGGCCGCCGATTGACAAAAAGGTGCTGATCCTCCCGGTTGGAACGGGAGACGCCCGGCGCGCCAATGAAGCCCCAAAGGCGAAACGGGGCGGCCGGGGCCGGCGGGCGGGCCGGAGCCGGGGCCGTTTCCGCGTCCGGATCGTCCGGCGGCTCCAGCGCGGCGGAATAATCCACCCGCAGCAAGGCGCGCTCGCCGCCATAGAGGATGCGCAGGCGTTCCTGGAGGGCGCCCAGGCGCGCCGCGGAGCCGTCCCCGGCCTTGACGGGCGGCAGTTGCCAGACCGGGCGGCCGTCGCGCTGAAAGGCAAACGCCACTTCGGGATGAGCCAGCGCCGCCAGGGTCAGGTAATGCTGGATGTGGGCGGATTCCGTCTCCTCGGTGCGCAGGAACTTCCGCCGCGCCGGCAGGTTGAAGAAAAGCTGGCGCACCTCGACCGTGGTTCCCGGCGCGCGGCCCGCGGCTTTGACCTCCAGGATCCGGCCGCCGTGGACGATGATTTGCGTGCCCTCGGGCGAATCGCCCTCGCGCGCGCGGGTGGTGAGGGTGAACCGGCTCACGCTGGCAATGCTGGGCAGGGCTTCGCCGCGAAATCCCAGGGTGGCCAGCGCCGCGAGGTCTTCGGCCCGCCGGATCTTGCTGGTGGCATGCCGCTCCAGGCACAGCAGGGCGTCGTCGCGCGCCATGCCCAGGCCGTCATCCCCCACGCGCACCAGGCTGCGCCCGCCGGCCTGGATTTCCACCACCACCCGGCGGGCCTGGGCGTCCAGCGCATTCTCGACCAGTTCTTTGACCACACTGGCGGGGCGCTCGATGACCTCGCCGGCGGCGATTTGGTTGGCCACTTGCTCCGGCAGCAGGCGGATGCGGTTCATGGCGTTGCCGGCGCGGGGCCGGAAAGGGACGCCGCCGCCGCCGCTTCCGGCGGGCGCCGGGGCAGGCCGAAGGAGAACACCGCGCCGCCGTCCGGCAGGTTCCGCGCCGCGATCCAGCCGCCGTGATCCGTGAGAATCCGCTTGCAGATGAACAGCCCCAGGCCGGTGCCGTGCGCCTTGCCGTGCGTCGCGAACACCTGGAATAACTGCCCGGCCATCTCCGGCGCAATGCCCGGCCCGCCATCCTCCAGTTCGGTCACCACTTCCTTCGCGGTGACCTGAAAGCGGAAAACCACCCGGCCTCCGGACGGCATGGCGTCGGTCGCATTATGCACGAGGTTGTAGAAAACCCGGCGCAACCGTTTGGGATGAATAAACACCTCGACGGAGGGCGGCGGGTTCGCCAGCGCCAGCGCCACGGACTTCAGGCCGGCTTCCGGGCCCAACTCCTCCAGGAGCTGCGCCACGAACGCGCCGTAGTTGACCGGCGCCAGCACGAAATTCGCGGGCGCGCCCTGGGTGAAATCAAGAATCTCGTTGATCAGATCGCTGATGCGCTCGACCTGTTTGCGGATATGCCCCGCGGCCTGCTGCCGCGCTTTCAGGGAGGCCCGCTTCTGGCCGGCGACCTCGGCCGTCAGGCCGATGATATTGAGCGGGTTTTTCAGGTCGTGCACGATGGAGCGGGCGAAGCGGCCCACGATGGCCAGACGCTCCGCCTGCAGCACTTGCCGCAGGTATTGCTGGTTAAACTCCCGCAGCCGGCGGCTGATCTCCTGCAGCAACGCCAGCGCCAGCGCCGGCGACCGCGCCACCAGCGCCAGCATCTCGTCGCGGGGGATGAAATAAACCCGGGTGTCCTCCCGGGCCACCGCCCAGGCCGAGCGCGGCTGGTTCTCGATGACCGCCATCTCGCCAAACACTTCCCCCGGCCCCACCTCGGAGAAAACCAGCCGCGCCCCCGAGTCCACCGACCCCGAAATCTCCACCCGCCCCGACCGCACCACATACAGGCCATCCCCGCGATCGCCCTCGCGGAAAATCTCCTCCCCGGCGGCAAACGACCGTTCCCGGGCCTGGCGGCTCAGCGCGCTTAACTCCGACGGGCTAAGCGGCGAGAAGAGTTTGCTGGTTTCGAGCGCAACCACACACGCACTTTAGGTAAAAGCCGGCCCAGGTAAAGCCATTTGCGGCGGGGGCGGCGGGTCAGGGAAACTCCGGCGGCGGCATCCCGGCGCGCGGGGGAAACGCTTCCCCGGGGGGAACGCCGTCCCGCGCCGCCGCGCTTAGCTCTCCAGGTAATTGAGCGTGGTCTTTTCGATCGGCACCCGGGTGACGCGGTTCACATTCCGAAACGCAAAGGCCAGCTCCATATCCTTGAGCCGCCAGGTCTCGATAAACTGCAGCGCCCGGTCAATCAGCTTGAAGTCACGCGCCACGGCGGGATCGCTGGTCCACATGCCAGGTCCCTGGAAGTAAAGCCCCGTTGCCGTGTTTCTCAAAAGCGTTCTCATGTCCGGGTGGGCGAGCCACTCAATATATCTGCCCCCTATCAAAGCATTACCGGTGCCACCCGCGTTTTGGGCCTGAATTGGGCCTTTTTGCCCGCTCACGGCGGCTGTCAGGCACGAAGTTCACTCCCCGGCGCGTGAAAATAACGCAAGGCGCTCCCGGCGCCCCCCATACGCGGCGGACGGGTGGCGCGCCGGCGCCGCTCAGCCCCGCCTGCCTACGCGCTGCCGGGCTTGACGGCGGGGAGGGCGGCCAGGTCGTCCGGAAGCTGATCCGGCGCAAAGGTTTCCACTTGCAGCGTGACCAGGCTAAACAGGGGCACGCCAAAATTAACCTCGCCGCCTGAGCGATCCACAGCCACCACCACCCCGACGACCCGCCCCTGGTGGGCGCGGACGATGTCCAGGGTTTCCTGGACGCGCCCCCCTTTGGTAATCACGTCCTCCACAATCAAAATCTTCTCTCCGGGCGCGATCCGGAAGCCGCGCCGCAGCGCCAGCTTGCCCTGCTCTTTTTCGACAAAAATGAAGCGCCGCCCAAGCTGCCGCGCCACCTCCTGGCCCAGCACCAGCCCGCCCATCGCCGGCGCGACCACCGTCGCCGCCCCCAGCGCGCCCACCCGGCGCGCCAGTTCGCCCCCCAGTTTTTCAACGATGGGCATTTGCTGCAAGGCCAGCGCGCATTGGAAGTACTGGCGGCTGTGCCGCCCGCTGCGCAGCACAAAATGCCCTTCCAGCAGCGCGCCGCTCGCGCGGAAGATCTGCAAAACTTCACTTTCGGTCATGGCGGCATGGTAGGCGTCCGGCCCGGCCTGCAAAGCGCAAAGTGGCTTCTTTTTCGCCCGCGCTTATGCTTCACTCCGCCCGTGCCCAAGTGGTGCAAAACCATCCTGGCGATCCTGCTGCTCCCGGCCTGCGCCGGGGCGGTGGCGGCGTTGGGCCAGCTCCTGCGCGCCGCCGGCGGCGCGGACCGGACCTGGGTGCCGTTTCTGGCCGGCGCCGCCTGCTGGATCACGGTTTTCCTGCTGCTGCCCAAGCCCATGCGGCTCTACGTCTTCGGGCATGAACTCACCCACGCGCTGTGGACCTGGCTGTTCGGGGGCCGCGTCAAACGCTTCCGGGCCACCGCCCGCGGGGGGCACGTCGTCGTCAACAAAAACAACTTCGTCATCGCGCTGGCCCCGTACTTCTTCCCCCTCTACGCCGTGCTGGTCGTGCTGGGGTTCCTCCTCGGGCATGCGCTGTGGGATTGGCGGCACTACCTGGCCGGGTTCCACCTGCTGCTCGGCGCCGCCTACGCCTTTCACCTCACCTTGAACTGGCATATCCTGCAATTTGACCAATCAGACATCCGCGACCAGGGCTATTTATTCTCGGCGGTCATCATCTTCCTCGGCAACGTGGCGGTGTTGCTGGTGGGAATCCCGCTGCTGGTGCCCCGCGTGGGCGTCCTCACCGCGCTCGGCTGGTGGCTGCGCGGCACCGGCGAAGTCCTGGCCCGGATCGGGCGAATCCTCTGATTCCGGCCGCCGCCGCCCGGCCGCGCCCGGAAAATCTTTTTCCCCGCGCGAGTTGCGGATATGAATTCGCGCTTGTAATGTTTCGGGGCTTCAGGCGAAATGCTGGCATAGATAGGTTTGAGCCGTATGGATTTAGCCGACATAATAACCAAAGAGCAGATCATTACCGATTTGCGCGCCACCAACCGCTGGGAAGCGATTGATGAACTGACCGATAACCTGGTGGCAACCGGTAAAATCAGCCCGCCGCACCGCGAGGCCGTCATCGCCGCGGTCAAGAAGCGCGAGGCGTCCATGAGCACCGGCATCGGCTTTGGCGTCGGCATCCCCCACGCTTCGACCGATTTGATCACCAGCGTGGTCGCCGCGCTGGGGCGCTCCCGGAAAGGGGTGGACTTCGATTCGCTGGACAACCAGCCGGTGAGCCTGGTGCTGCTCTTTCTGGTGCCCCAGGGCCAGTTTCAGAAACACCTGCACACGCTGGCCAACATCGCCAAGCTGTTGCACAACGCCGATTTCCGCCAGACCCTCGAACAGGCCCCCGACAGCGCCGCCATGTTCCAGGCGATCCGCAGCCACGGGCTGAAGTAAGTGTCCCCCCGCGCGACCAGGCTGCCGGGCGCTCCCGGGAAACGCTCCCGCCGGCCCGCCGGCAACCCGGCCCGCCCCCAACCCGCTTAACCCGTGCTCCCCGCCCAACTCATCGAACAACGCCTCCAGGCGGCGGTGAAAACCGTTCTGCCGGACGCGGACACCGCCGCCGTCCTGGTCCGGCCCTGCCCCGATCCCCGCTTCGGCGATTACCAGACCAACGCCCTCATGGGGCTGGCCCGGGCCCGGAAACTGAACCCGCGCCAACTGGCCGCCGACGTGCTGGCCCGGCTGGACGTGGCGGACTGCTGCGAGCCGCCGGAAGTCGCCGGCGCCGGCTTCCTGAACTTCCGCGTCCAGACCGCCGCCCTGGCGCGCGCGCTGCAAGCCGCCGCGCGGGGCGAGCACCTGTTCTTCCCGCCGGCGGCGGCCCCGCGCACGGTGGTGGTGGATTTCAGCTCGCCCAACGTCGCCAAATCCATGCACGTCGGCCATATCCGCTCGACCATCCTGGGCGATTCCCTGGCGCGCGTCCTGCGGCTGCTGGGGCACCGGGTCATCACGGATAATCACCTGGGCGACTGGGGCACGCAGTTCGGGATGCTGCTGACGGCCTGGAAACGCGACCTGAACGCCGCCGCGCTGCAAACCGACGCGATCGCCGAGATGGAGCGCCTCTACAAACAGGCCGCCGCCGAATGCAAAACCAGCCCCGCCGCGCTCGAAGCCGCCCGCCGGGAACTGGTCCGGCTGCAGGCCGGCGACGCGGAGAACCTCGCCATCTGGCGCCGGATGATCGCGCTCTCGCGCGCCCAGTTCGACATCATCTACCAGCGGCTCGGCGTGCGGTTCGACCACACCCTCGGCGAAAGTTTCTACCACCCGCGCCTGCAGCCGCTCGTCCAGGAATTATGCGACCGGGGCCTCGCGCGCGAAAGCGAGGGCGCCCGGGTGGTCTTCTTCGACGACCTGCCCGCCTTGCAAGCGCATCCGGCCCTGATCCAGAAGCGCGACGGCGCCTTCAACTACACCACCACCGACCTCGCCACCCTGGCCTACCGGCTCGAGACCTGGCAGCCCGACGAAATCATCTACGTCACCGACGCCCGGCAGCAGCTCCACTTCCAGCAGCTCTTCGCGGCCTTCCGGCGCTGGCGCCCGGAAGCCGCCGTGCGGCTGGCCCATGTCTGGTTCGGCTCCATCCTGGGCGAGGACAACAAGCCGTTCAAAACCCGCTCGGGCGAAACCGTCAAGCTGGCCGACCTGCTGGACGAAGCCGAGGAACGCGCCTACCGGGCGGTGTCCGAAAAGAACCCGGCCCTGGCCGAAGCCGACCGGCGCGAGGTGGCGCGGGTGGTGGGCCTGGGCGCGCTCAAATACGCCGACCTGCTGCCCAACCGCCAGAGCGATTACGTGTTCAGTTGGGACAAAATGCTGGCCCTGAACGGCAACACCGCCCCCTACCTCCAATACGCCTGCGCCCGCATCCGCAGCATCTTCCGCAAAGGCGACGTGGGCGGGGACCTCGCGCCCGCCGCCCTGGAGCTGGGCGCGCCCGAGGAGCTGGCGCTCGCGCGGCACCTGCTCAACTTTGGCCTGGTGCTGGCGGCCATGGCCGAGGAATACCGCCCCAACTTCCTCTGCAATTACCTTTACGAACTGGCGGGCCGGTTCACCGCCTTTTACGAGCATTGCCCCGTCCTCAAGTCCGCCCCCGGCCCGCGCGCCAGCCGGCTGGTGCTCTGCGACCTCACGGCGCGCGTCCTGCAGCAGGGCCTGGCGGTCCTCGGAATCGAGACCCTCGAACAAATGTAAGCCCGTCAACGCGGACGGGATTTCCCGCCGCCCGCCCGCCCCACGCCCGGGAGCGCCAGGTACTGCTGCGCGTTGGCGTAGCAGATGTCCCGCACCATCGGCCCGAGCCGCTTCAGGTCTTTGGGCAGCTCGCCGTTCTCCGCGTCCCGCCCCACCAGGTTGCAGAGCACCCGCCGGAAATACTCATGCCGCGGAAAGGACATGAACGACCGCGAGTCCGTCACCATGCCGACAAAGCGGGACAGCAGCCCCAGGTTGGACAGCGCGTTGAGCTGCCACTCCATCCCCTCCTTCTGATCCAGGAACCACCAGCCCGAGCCCATCTGCACCTTGGCCGCCCGCCCATCGCCCGGAAAATTGCCCGTCATCGCCGCGAAAAGGTAGTTATCCGCCGGATTGCTGTTGTAGAGAATCGTCCGCGGCAGCGCCTGCTCGCGATCCAGCGCGTCCAGAAACGCCGCCAGCGCCACGCCCTGCGGATAATCCCCAATGGAATCAAAGCCCGTGTCCGGACCCAACTGCCCCAGCCGCCGGGTATTGGTGTTGCGCAGCGGGCCCAGGTGAAGCTGCATCGTCCAGTCCTTCCCGGCATTGAGCCGCCCGAAAAACCGCATCAGCAACGCGCCGAACCGCGCCTGTTCCTCCGGCGACGCCGCCCGGCCCCGCCGCGCCCGGTTGAAGATCGCTCCCGCCGCCTTGAGCGTGGTGTCCTCCGTATAACACCGGGCCAGGCCGTGATCCGACAACCGGCAGCCGCACGCATGAAAATAATCATGCCGCTTCTCCAGCGCCTCCAGGAACGATCCCAGCCCCCGAATCTCCACATTCGCCGCCGCTTCCAGCCGCTGAACCCACTGGTTGAACGGAACCGGCTGATGCACCGCCAGCCCCCGGTCCGGCCGGAACGTCGGCAAGACCCGCGTCGCCAGGCCGGACGCGGCCAGCGCCCGGTGATGCGCCAGGTCGTCGGTCGGGTCATCGGTGGTGCCGACCACGGCCACTTTGAACCGCCGCAGAATCCCCCAGGCACTCAACCCCGGCGTGGCCAGCCGTTCGGCGGCCTGCTTCCAGATGCGCGCCGCGCTTCGCTCCTCGAGCGGCTCGTCAATCCCGAAGTAGCGCTTCAATTCGAGGTGCGTCCAGTGGTAAAGCGGATTGCGCAGCGTGCGCGGCACCGTGGCCGCCCAGGCCTTGAACTTCTCAAACGGCGAAGCGTCGCCCGTGCAGAAACGCTCCGGCACGCCGTTGGCGCGCATGGCCCGCCACTTGTAATGATCCCCCTCAAGCCAAATCTCAAAGAGATTGGCAAACTGCCGGTTCCGCGCGATGTCCCCCGGCGAAAGGTGGCAATGGTAATCAAAAATCGGCTCGTCCGCCGCATATTGATGATACAGCCGCGCCGCCGTCCGGGTCTGGAGAAGAAAGTCCGGGTGAATGAAGCTCATACGGCGGGAATTATAAACCCCGCCGCCCCGCCGGAGCAAGCGCTCTTGGCATTTCCCAAAAATCAGCCGCGGCTCCTCAGCCAGTGATAAGGACTGGAGCCAAATTCAATCCCCCAACGCTTTCGACATAGCCGGAAACCGCTCCCGATATACAAGCCGTTCTCCCCAGCCTTCACTGTCCAATTATTGGACACTCCCCCAATCCCTCACGTTAACGTCCATCCTGCCGATTTTTCCAACATCCCCCGTATTTTTACACAACCCCAATCATTTCAGCCTGATCCATACCTAACAACCCGCTGTGTACAAGGGGTGTACAAGGGATGCTCATCGGGTGTACCAGCTAAAATCCGATGGACTCCCGGTGAGCATCCCTTGTACACCCCTTGTACACGGCGCGAATAGATGGGGAAAGCAGGCAGTGTTCTCAGGAATGAGAATGCCGGATGGGAGGGAGTTGGGCGGGGGCGATAGAGATTGGGGTGGGGGAGGCAGGAACCTGTCTTCGCTTTTTCGGGGATACCGGGTGGATTTTTCTTGAAGGGACAGCCGGGCATTGTCGTAAAAGCGGGCTAAGCCCAGGCGGGCGCAGGCAGGTGACGGACCGGGGGCGAAGCCGGATCATCAGAGAAAAAAACTTGAAGAATTTGCTTGCGCTTGAGTTGCCGCCTTGGGTAACGTGGGCCAGACTCAAAAGCTAAGAAAGTATTTGGTCAACGGCATAACCTGATTAACCCATTATAAGTCAATGAAAAGAATTACCATTACCCGATTCATTCTGGCCCATGTTTCTGCGGTGGCCTTGGTGGCCGCGTCCAGCGCCTGGGCCGACACCCTTGCGCAGTGGACCTTTGAAAACAGTGGCCCCAGCATTGCTGGCACGAGTACTACCTTCGGCCCCATCGCGCCTGAAGTTGGCAGCGGAAACGCCTATGGTGTCCATGCCAGCGCGTCAACGGTGTGGTCTTCCCCGGTAGGCAACGGATCGCCTGAATCGTTCAGCGCGAACAACTGGAGTGTGAACGACTATTTCGAGTTTACGATTCCTTCAACGGTCGGGTACAAAGACGTCAGTATTAGCTATGATCAAATCGGCAGTGCCACTGGTCCCCGGGATTTTTCATTTACCTACAGCACCGATGGCTCGATTTTCATCACGGTGGGCAGTTATCAACTCACGTCTGGTGTTAGCTGGTCCGGCACCATTGGCGGCCGGCCAGACCAACTCAGCTTTCTTAACATCAGCGCGCTGGACAACTGGAACGGGACGATTTATTTCCGGGTTGTTGATGACAGCACCACTTCCATAAATGGAGGCACCGTTGCGGCGGGGGGCACCGGCCGAATTGATAATTTCACGGTCACGGCCACCATGATTCCCGAGCCGTCGGCGTTGGCGCTGGTGGGCTTGGGGGTGGCGGGCCTGGTTGCTTTCCGCCGTCGCAATGGTTAATTAGCTTTTGTTGAGTTTTGACCCTGGCGCGCCGGGATGAGCCCGGCGCGCTTTTTTGTTGCGGCGGTCCCGCCGGGGCGGCGATTGCCGGGTCTGGTGGCGGCGCGACCCGGCGGCGGTTCGGGATTCCTGACGAATTGCCAAATGGGCGGGCGTAGGTCAAATTATCCGGCGTGACGCAGAATCCGTTTGAGAGCAGCGATACCGTACGGCATGCCCAGCCGTTGCGGCATGTGCGGTTGGCCCGCCTGGCCCAGCCGCTGGCGCTGGAGATGGGCGGCCAGTTGGCGGAGGTCACGCTGGCTTACGAAACCTACGGGGAATTGAATGCCGCGCGCGACAACGCAGTTCTCATCTGCCATGCGCTGAGCGGAGATTCGCATGTGGCCCAGCACGATGAAGCCGATGACCCGGGGTGGTGGGACATCGTCGTGGGCCCGGGCAAAGCGATTGATACCCGGCGTTATTTTGTCATTTGCGCGAACCTGCTGGGGGGCTGCCGCGGCAGCACCGGGCCGGGCAGCGTCAATCCCGCCACCGGCAAGCCGTTTGGCCGGGATTTCCCCACCATTACCGTGGGCGACATGGTCGCCGCGCAGCGGGGTTTGCTGGATCAACTGGGCATCGAGCGGCTGCTGGCGGTGGTGGGCGGCTCGCTGGGCGGGCAGCAGGCGCTGGTCTGGGGGACGCGGTATTCGGACCGGGTGCGCGGGGTGGTGGCGCTGGCGACCTCGGCGCGGCTGAGCAGCCAGGGGCTGGCGTTTGACGTGGTGGGGCGCAATGCCATTCTGCGCGACCCGCATTTCCACGGGGGGCGCTACTACGACCGGCCGCAGGGGCCCAAGGTGGGGCTGGCGCTGGCGCGCATGATTGGGCATATCACCTACCTGTCGCGCGAGGCCATGCGTGAAAAGTTCGAGGCCGACCGGCTGAAGCCGCGCGATGTGGCCATCGAGTTTGAGAAGCGCTTTTCGGTGGGCTCCTACCTGGGCTACCAGGGGGCGAAGTTCGTCGAGCGGTTCGACGCCAACAGCTACCTGACGCTGTCCATTGCGATGGACTTGTTCGACCTGGGCGTCACGGCGGCGGAGCTGGCGGCGGCGTTTCGCCCCACGCGCGCCCGCTGGCTGGTGATCAGCTTCTCCAGCGACTGGCTGTTTCCGCCGGAGCAGTCCCGCGACATCGTCAACGCCCTCATCGCCAATAATGCGCCGGTGAGTTATTGCGAGGTGCAAAGCCCCTGCGGCCACGACGCGTTCCTGCTGCCCCACGATCTGGACCGCTACGGCGAAATGATCCGCGCGTTTCTGGACCAGCTCACGCCCGCGCCGCACGCCGCGCCGGCGGCCCGGGGGGAGGCGTATGGGCCAACCAGCATTTTCTACCAGCACCGGCTGGATTACGAGCGCATTGCCGAGCTGGTTCCGCCGGGCGCCAGCGTGCTCGATTTGGGCTGCGGCTCGGGTACGTTCCTGGCCGGCCTGCGCGCGACCAACCACCGGCGCCTGGTCGGCGTCGAGCTGGACGAGCAGAAGATTCTCACCGGCATTGGCCGCGGCCTGGACATCATCCAGGCGGATTTGAACCGGGGCCTTGGCGCCTTTGCCGACGGGCAGTTTGACTGCGTGATCCTGTCGCAGACCCTGCAGGCGGTGCAGGATGTAGAGCGGGTGCTGACGGAAATGGTGCGCATCGGGCGCACCTGCATTGTGAGCATTCCCAACTTCGGGTATCACCGCCTCCGCACCATGCTGGCCGAGACCGGGCGGGCCCCCAAGTCCGCCGGCGTGCTGCATTACGAATGGTATAACACGCCCAACATCCGCTTCTTCACCATTGCCGACTTCGAAGACTTCTGCCGCCAGAAAGGCATCCGGGTGCATCGGCGCATCACGCTGGATACCGAAGCCAAGGCCGAGGTGTTCGAGCACCCCAACCTGAACGCCGACCTGGCCATCTTCGTCATCAGCCGGACCTAAGCCCCCCCCACAACCTCTTTTTCCCGTGTTTTCCCATCGCCTGCTTCCCGCCGTTGAAACCTGCGTCGTCTTGTTGTTGCTGCTGGCCGGTTCGGCCCGCCCGGCGCCGCCGGAGGATTTTCCCCGCTTCCAGGTGCCCGGCCAGGAGCCGGCGATGGCAACGCTGCGCGAGTTGTTCTGGCTGCATTATCCCGCCGCGGGGCCCAAATCCACGCTGTGGGACGAGTGGCTCCCGGATGCCTCGCTGTGGCCGGCGGTCGCCACCGGCAAGCAGGGCGACACCCTGCGCGCGGCGTGGGCTTCGGCGTTAAGCGGCCGCATCCTGGACCCGGAGGGCTACGTGGCCTCGCATCAGCACGCGAGCATCGCCCATCAGCTCGGCTGGCCGTTTCCCTTTTGGAACCAGGGCCAGCACGGCTTCGGCTGGCATTTCTCGTTCAAGGACACCGTGGGCCCGGTCTGGCGGCCCGCCGAGCTGAGCCGGCTGGAGGGCTGGGCGCTGGCCGGGGCGCGCGACGGCGGCACGAATGACGAGGGCTGGCGGATTGAGGTCACCAACCGCGCCGCGGTGGTGACGGCGCCGCCCTGGAGGTTCCAAACCTTCGAGGCGCCCTTCCTCCAGCTTCGCTGGCGGGCGGCCGGCCTGGGCGCGGCGCAGCCGTTTATTGAGTGGACCACGCCGGCCCGGACGAACTTTACCGCCGCGCGCCGGATGTATTTCGATCCGGTGACGGACGACCGGATCAGCTATACGATGATTCCCATGTATCGGCATGCGCAGTGGACGGGGGAGGTGGCGCAACTGCGCATTGGGCTGGGCAACCCGGAGCCGGGCCACATGACCCTGCAGGCGTTTTTCTCGCAATACGACACCCGGCACAACATCAACTGCCAGAACTTCGTGCGCGGCGGCGCCAAGTATTTCTGGTGGACCCGCGACCGGGGGTTCCTGCGGGCCAACATCAACCGCCTGCGCACCGCCCTGCGCTATGTCATGACCGAGCACCAAGCGCTGGAGCGCAAGGTGGTTTATACCGGCTGGGTGGGCCATGACGGACGGAGCGGGCTGGGGCGGGACGCGAACGGCGCCCGGGTGATTCATGCCGGGCGGGGCATCGGCAATAACTACTGGGATTTGCTGCCGTTTGGCGGGCTGGATGCCTACGCCACGATTCAATACTACGACGCCGTCCGCGTCATGGCCGCCCTCGAACGCGAGATTCAGCAGCATCCCGAATGGCAAATCCCCGGCGGGGTGCTGAGCTTCGACCCGGCGATGCTGGAGCGCCATGCCGAGGAGGTGAAGACCGAGGGCAACCGCCGGTTCTGGAACCGCGAGACGCAGCGGTTCAATGCGTGCGAGGATGTGGACGGCCAGGCCTACGACTACGGGCTGACCTTTCTCAACCTCGAGGCGGTCTATTATGATTTTGCCACGCCGAAACACGCCCGCGCCATCCTGAGCTGGATCAACGGGGATCGCGTGGTGGCGGGCGATACGTCGCAGGGCCGGGATATTTACTATTGGCGCTTCGGGCCGCGGGCCACGACGCGGCGCAACGTGGACTGGTATGTCTGGGCCTGGAACACGCCGGAAAATATTCCCTGGGGCGGACAGGTGCAGGACGGCGGGGCGGTGCTGGGTTTTTCCTTCCATGATCTGATGGCCCGCCTGAAGGTGCTCGGGCCGGACAACGCCTGGCAGCGGTTGCGCGAGGTGATCGCCTGGTTCGACGAGGTGCAGGCGGCGGGCGGCTACCGCAAGTATTACCAGGAACCGCGCGAGGGGTCTTTGCAGGGCGGCGGCACCGCGGGCGGCCTGGGGCTTGACCAGGAGTTTTTCGAAAGCGCGCTGGTGCCCCAGATCATGCTCAAGGGCTTCCTCGGCTTTGCCCCGCACGCCGATGGCTTTCAGCTCAATCCCCGGCTGCCCCGGGACTGGCCGGAGTTGACCGTGGATCGGATCCAGTTCCAGGGCCGGGTCTGGCGCATTCGGGCCACGCCCGAGGCCATTGAAATCCATAAACAGGGGCCGGGGACCGAGCCGCTGTTCCTGCGCCTGCCCGGGGACGGCTGGCAGGCCGCGCTGCTGCGCGCGGACGGGTCGGTAATCCGGCGGATCCGGCTCCGCGCGCGGGAAAGCGACGGCGCGTTCGCGCTTCCCTGGGAGGGCGCCGCCGCGGCGCGCCTGACGAAGGCCGCGGACCGTCCGCTGAAAAGCGCCGCCGAGCGCGAGGCCTTTTTCCGCGCGCAACCTTCCCGCCCCGGCGAGTTTCGCGCCGCCTGGATTCACTCGGCCTACGGCATCCCGGGTTGGGGCTGGGAGCCCACCCTCGCCACGCTCCACACCAACGGGTTCAATGCGGTCTTCGCCAACCTGGCCTGGGCCGGGGTGGCTCATTACCCGAGCCGGATTTTGCCGGTGAGCCCCCGGGTGGCCGAGCAGGGCGACCAGGTGGCGGCGTGCCTCGCGGCGTGCCGCCAGCAGGGCCTCGAACTGCATGTCTGGAAGGTCAACCATAACCTGCTGCACGCGCCGCCCGAGTTCCTCGCGCAACTCAGGGCCGCCGGCCGCACGCAAAAAGATGTCCACGGCGGCGAGGTGGACTGGCTTTGCCCTTCCCATCCCGACAACTTCGCCCTGGAGCGGGATTCGATGCTCGAACTGGCGCGCGCGTATGACGTGGACGGCCTTCACTTCGATTATATTCGCTACCCGAACGGCCACGCCTGCTACTGCGACGGCTGCCGCCAGCGCTTCGAGCGGGACCGCGGCATCCGGCTGGCGCGGTGGCCGGAGGACGCGCGCACCGGGCCGCACGCCGCCGCTTTCGGCGACTGGCGGCGCGAGCAAATCACGCGGCTGGTGCGCGCCGTGAGCCAGGAGGCGCATCGGATCAAGCCCGCGATCAAGGTCTCGGCCGCGGTGTTCGGCAACTGGAAAAGCGCCCGCCAGGTGGTGGGCCAGGACGCGCTGGCCTGGGTTGACGCCGGGTATCTCGACTTTGTCTGCCCGATGAATTATGAGCCGGAGGACCTGGAGTTCGCCGAACTGCTGCGCCAGCAGGTGGAGGCGGTCAACCACCGGATTCCCTGCTACGCGGGAATCGGCGCGCACACGCTGTCCGGGCCGGAGCAGCTCGTCCGCCAAATCCAGTTGGCGCGCGAGTTGGGCGCGGAGGGCTTTGTGCTGTTCAGCCTGACGGAGAAGCTGGCCGTGCGGTTTCTGCCCCCGCTGCGGCTCGGGGTCACGGCCGCGCCGCCCCGGAGCCGGAGCGGCGCCTCCTGAGTCCGCGCGGATCGCCGGCCCGGAAGGCATGCGCCCGGGGCGCGCGCGGTTGCGGAGCGGCTTGGGTTTTTTGGGCCGCCGCGCTTGTTGGTTTGCCTATTGACCTCCGGGGCGCGGGTGATATGCTTAGCTGTTCTATTTTACATATTATCTGAAAACGAATTATGGCAGTCAAAGTTGCAATTAATGGGTTCGGCCGCATTGGTCGCCTGGTGTTCCGGGCGATGGTCGAGCAAGGTTTGGTCGGGAAAGACGTGGAAGTCGTTGCCGTTGGCGATATTGTGCCGGCGGATAACCTCGCGTATCTCCTGAAGTATGATTCCATCCAGGGCCGCTTCAACGGCACCATCGGGTCGGAGAAGTCCACCGCCGACCGGCCGGACGCGGATGTGCTCGTCGTCAACGGCAAAAAGATCAAGGTGGTCAGCGCCAAAGATCCTTCCCAGTTGCCCTGGAAAGAATTGGGCGTGGACGTGGTGATCGAGTCCACCGGCCTGTTTACCGACGTTGAGAAAGCCAAGGGGCATCTCACTGCCGGGGCCAGGAAGGTGGTCATTACCGCTCCCGCCAAGGGCGAGTGTCCGACCATTGTCATGGGCGTGAACGAAGCCAGCTACGACCCGAAAGCGCATCATGTTCTGTCCAACGCCTCCTGCACCACCAACTGCCTGGCGCCCATCGTGCATGTGCTGCTCAAGGAAGGGTTTGGTGTGGAAGAGGGGCTGATGACCACCGTCCATTCCTATACCGCCACGCAGAAGGTCGTGGACGGCCCGAGCAAGAAGGACTGGAAAGGCGGCCGCAGCGCGGCGTTGAACCTGATCCCCTCGACCACCGGCGCCGCCAAGGCCGTGGGCCTGGTGCTGCCGGCGGTCAAAGGCAAGCTGACCGGCATGGCCTTCCGCGTGCCGACGCCCACCGTTTCGGCCGTGGACTTGACGGTGCGGACGGTCAAACCGACCAGCTACGCGGAAATCTGCGCGGCGATGAAGAAGGCCAGCGAGACCTATCTCAAGGGCATCCTCGAATACACCGAGGACGAAGTGGTCAGTTCGGACTTCATCCACAGCCCGGCTTCCTCGATCTTCGATAAAGGGGCCGGCATCGAGCTGAACCAGCGCTTCTTCAAGCTGGTGAGCTGGTACGACAACGAGTGGGGCTATAGCTGCCGCGTTTCGGACCTGCTAAAGTATATGATCCAAAAGGGTCTTTGATTTTGGTTGGGAGTTGGGTGAATCAAGGCGGCTCGGCAACGGGCCGCCTTTGTTATTTCCGCCATAGTTTAACCCGCGCGCCCGGCTTCGCCGGGAGCGTGCGTCCCGAGGCGGGCCGTTTATCGTTATTTCCGGCTACGGGGAGATGGTTTTGAGCTGGCGCGTGAACTTTTCCACTTTGGGCTGGATGACCATCCGGCAGTAGGGCTGGTTCGGGTTGGCGCGGTAATAATTCTGGTGGCCGGCTTCGGCGGGGTAGAACCGTTCAAGCGGCACGATCTCCGTCACTATCGGCGCCCGGAAGCGCGGCTGCGCCCCGGCTTTGGCTTTCTCCGCGGCGCGTTTTTGCGCGTCGTTGTGGTAGAGGATGATGGAGCGGTATTGCGTGCCGGCGTCAGCCCCCTGGCGGTTCAGCGTCGTGGGGTCATGCGCCTCCCAAAAGGCCGCCAGCAGCTTTTCGTAGGAAATCTGCCGCGGGTCATATTCAACCTGGACCACTTCGGCATGGCCGGTGTCGCCGGTGCAGACCTCCCGATAAGTCGGGTTTGCCGTGTGGCCGCCCGCATAACCGCTGGTGACGGACTTGACTCCCGGGAGCAACTGAAACACTGCTTCGGTGCACCAGAAACAGCCGCCGCCGAACGTGGCGAGTTCGGTGTGGGGGGGTGGGTTGTTCATAATATTCGTGCGCGTCACCTCCGCGGTTGCCTCCGCGAGCAGCCAGCCCAGGGCCAGCAGAGCCATCGGCGCGAGGGTCGAAAGCCGGGGGCGGCTGGACCCGCGGCGCGGATGTCCGATTCGTTTCATCAGCAATCAGGAACGCCTCTCCTCCGGGGAGGAGCTGGAGCTTATCTCCGGGTTTCGGCGGCGATCGCCCGGGCCTGGTCGGCGAGTTTTACCGCTTCGGTGCGCGGCAGGCCGTTGGCTTGAAAGATGGCCTGGATGTCGTTGTAAATAGCCTGCATTTGGGCGGGGGGCAGGTTGGCCGGGTTAAGCACCGCGGCCAGGTCTGACACCAACCGTTGGCGGCTCGCCTCGGGCAGCGGCTTTTGCGCCAGGGCTGAGACGAGGCTGTCGGCCAGGGCGGCCACGGTCGCCGCCGATGGTTTGCTGGCGCCCTGCGCGCAGGCGAGCAGGTCTTTGGCAAGCTGCTGCTTTTGCGTGACGGTGACCGGGGAATTCGCCTGGATGGCCGCCAAATCCGCCCGCACCCGGGCCAGGCTCTGCTGCAAGGGCCCCGAAGGCGCCGGGGCGGCGGGTTGGCGCGCTGGCGTGGGCGGCGTCGGTGGCCGGACCGGCGCGACATCCTGTCGGACGTTATTCTGATCGCGCGTTTCCCGGGCGCGCTTGAGAACGCCTTCGGGGCCAGCCCAGGCGGTTCCCCCGAGAAACCCGGCCAAAATAATCAGGGCGAGGGTTGCTTTCATAAGTTGATCGGTGCTGCCATCAACCTGTGCCGCCCCAATGGCTTTGTCAACCCTCCCTCCCGGGTGACGGATGCGAGCGAGGGGCATATCCCGAGAAGAATCCCTGCGGGGCGGATGCCGTCCGGGGCGGCTCAGCTTTCCGGCTCCGGGAAAGCGGGGCGTTTCGGGATGAAGCGCTCCGGGTCGGTTTGCGTATTGCCAGAATGTTCAGGCCCAAAAGGATTGGCGCACCTGATGAATCCAGTTGCCGTCGCCGTAAATTGCGGCACAATATATCTCGGTTGGCCTGCCGCGGAAGGGTGGCTGAGTGGTTAAAGGCACCTGACTCGAAATTGTAAAACGCCGTTTTTGGCTGTTTTTGGCTATCGTTGGCAATCGTTGATTTGTTCAATGTTTACAGGGGTTTCAGCGGCTTTCAGGCTTTATTCTCATAGGCTGCTTTTGGCTCGAAAAACGGCATATAGTATAGAACAGCAGTATAGAACTTTTTCGAGTTTCGACACGCGGAACTGGGGATGTACATCGCTCGATTCATCGTCATTGGGACCTCAGAAGTTTCAGCAGTTCATCGCGTGGGACGAGCAGTTTGCCACGAAGCGCCCGGCACACTTTAAGTTGGCCGCGTTGGATCAGGCGGTAAATGCTGAAATAGTTCACACCCAAGAGTTCGGCAGCCTCTTGCACCGAGTAGGCAAGCCGTTCGGTCGTGCTGTTGGCGGCTGGTTCGGTTTTGGGAATTGTCTCCATAGATCGTTATTTCGTGCTCCCCCGGCGGCATTCTTCAGGTCACAGATGGACGACTGCCCGGGTGGTGGGACGGAGACGATGGCTCTTAGGTGAGTGATGCTCCGATGTCTTCTGCTCGACGGCGTCGGCAGATTCCGCTTCGACTTGGCTCGGGGCTTGGTTCTTGGTGAGGTCAAGCTGCTCTTCGATTTCGCTCTGGCGGCGGCACAACTGCTGGTAACGCTCTTCGTGCTCAAAGGCAGCGCCGACTTTGGTTTCAAGTTCCTTGCCCCGCTTGTGGGCATCGGCAATATCCGTTTCCAGCTTGCCAGCGCGCTCCTCGAAACCTTGAACGGTCGCTTCCAATGAGCGGATTGTGCCCAGCGCAGTGTCCGTGACCCGGGCGCCGTAGCTGTTGTGCCCGCGCAACACCACCTCGACCGCGTTGTTGAAGCCGGGCCGCAGGAACAAATCGAACCCAGCAAAACGACCGATGCGCACATCGTCACCGAAACGGTTTTTTACTTTTTCCGCCCGGCGGACAATCAATTCACCCGCGATGCCCCGGTTGTCGAGGGTCTGGCCGTCGAGTTCGATGGTGAATTTGTCGCCAGAAGTATCCTGACGCACGGCGATGTCCTGGCGGAGATTGGCAAGCCGCGCAGTGAAGGTTTCGGCGTCCTCGTGAGCACGGCGCAGATTCGACCGGATGCGGTATTGCTCCTCGGCGTGGGCGGAGCGCAGCCGTGTGAGCCGCATCAATTCTGCATCTACCTGGGCTTTTTCAATTACGAGGGGATTGCCGGACGCGATGGCTTTCACCTCGGCGTACGTCAGCGCCGCCGATTCCAAGTCTTCCACGCGGCGAATCGTCATGTCGCCGCTCATTACTTGGGCGATGAACTTGGCCTTGGTCTCCAGCGTCTGCCACATGTAGGCGTCGAACGAGCCTTCGGTGACGTAGCGAAAAACCGAGACGACCGCGTTCTTGTTGCCCTGCCGCAGAATCCGCCCCTCACGCTGCTCCACGTCGGCAGGTCGCCAAGGCGCGTCGAGGTGATGCAAGGCAATCAACCGCTCTTGCACGTTCGTCCCTGACCCCATCTTCTGCGTGCTGCCGAACAGAATGCGGACCTTGCCTGAGCGCACTTCCCGAAAGAGAGCGAGTTTTGAGGCGTCGGAATCGTAGTCCTGAATAAACGCAATCTCCCGCTCTGGCACGCCAAGCCGCTCCAGCTTGTCGGCCATGTCGCGATAGACCGAGAAGCCCTTGTCTTTTGGCGTCGAGAGGTCGCAGAACACCAATTGCGCGCAACGTTCCGCCGCAGTGGCCTGCCAGATGCGATGGATGTTTTCGACGGCCAGATTGACCTTGCCCTGCGGGTCGTCAGGCGTTGCTGGCTTCATCAAGCGGAGATCCAGCGCCGCCTTTCGTCCCTCAGACGTGATCTTCAGCATGTTGTCTTCGCTGGGATCAACCCGGCCGGTTTTCAACCGGTCAGCCCGAGCAGCGAGTTCCTGGACAAATGCCTTCAACTCCGGCGTCGCAGGCGCGTTGCGAATGGCAGGCTTCTCACCCTCAAGCTGCGGGCGAGGCAGATTGAGCATCGCCGCCGTCTGCACGTCGGCACTCTGGCGAAACATCTGCATGAGTTCCGGCACGTTGATGAACCGGGCGAACCGGGTGTTGAGCCGGTAGCCTGCGCCATCGGGGGAAAGTTCCATAGCCGTCACCGGCTCGCCAAACGTGGCTGCCCACGAATCGAAGTGATGCAAATTGTGCTTCTTGAGTTGGTCGGCTTGGAGATACCGCTGCATGGTGAACATCTCCGCCATGCTGTTGGCGATGGGCGTGCCCGTGGCGAACACGACCCCACCTCCGCCATTGAGCGACTGGACATGGCGCACTTTCAGATACATGTCGAACGCCCGTTCGCTGGCGGTCTGCGGCAGGCCGGCGATCCGCGTCATCTTCGTGACGTAAAACAGGTTTTTGAAATAGTGCGCCTCGTCCACAAACAGCCGGTCCACGCCAAGTTCTTCGAAAGTCAACGTATTGTCCTTCTTGTGCTCGGCGGCAAGAGCCTGCAGCCGGGCTTCCAACCGTTTCTTCGCCCGTTCAATCTCCTTCACCAGACGGCGGTTGGATGAATCGGCGTGTTGGCGCTTGATCATCTCCAACTCGTGGAGCTGTTCCTGAAAGAACCGCTCCTGTGTTTCGCGGGCCAGCGGGATGCGCTCGAAACCGGAGTGCGTGACGATGACGGCGTCCCAGTTTCCCGTCGCAATCCGGCTAAAAAGCTTCTTCCGGTTCTGGGACTCGAAATCTTCCTTGCCCGCAACCAGGATGTTCGCGCCGGGATACAGCGTCAGCAGCTCCGTCGAGAACTGGCCAAGCATGTGGTTGGGGACGGTGAACATTGGTTTGCGGGCAAGGCCGAGCCGTTTGAGTTCCATCGCGGCAGCGACCATGGTGTAGGTCTTTCCCGCGCCGACGACGTGTGCCAGGAGCGTGTTGGGCGTTTGGAGAATGCGCCACACGCCCGCTTTCTGGTGTCTGTGGAGTTGGATTACCCCGCTTGCGCCTGGGAGCGTCAGGTGGTCACCGTTGAATGTGCGGACGCGCGTGTGGTTGAACATGTCGTTGTAAAGCCGACAGAGCCGTTCCCGCCGCGAATCGTCCGCCCACACCCATTCTTTGAAGCGTTCCTTGATGCGCTCCTGCTTCTCGCGGGCAGCCTCGGTGGCCTCGGCGTTGACGACAGGTTTCTTGTCCTCATTGAGGTCGTAGACCGTAGGCGTTTTGAGGTTCAGGGCATCTTCAATGAGTTCAAGCGCCGTGTAACGGTTCGTGCCCCAATCGGTCGTGTTGGCGGTCGCTCCCCTGGCTTCCCAATTCCCCGTGAGATGCCAAGTGCCGAGTGCATGGATATGGCCGATCTCCACGCCGGAGGGGATGTTGAGCAACTCTTGGGTGAACTGCTTCACGTCCTCGGGTGGCAACCAGGAAGCGCCCAACCGCACGTCAATCTCCGTGGCATTCAAATCAGCCGGCTGCACCGACTTCAAAGCCTCGACGTTTTTAAGGAAGCGCGAGTCCGTCACCGCGGCAGCGTCCGCAACGGCGAGTTTCTCGCGGACATTGCCGGAGAGGTAGTGATCGTCGGTTTCCCACTGGTTCGTTTGCGGATTCAGGAAGATCATGCCTTTCAAGTCGGGCAGGAATTCCTCCGTTGGCTTGTTGAGCAGCGTCGCCATGTGGTCGAGGTCCACGCGGCCACGCTCGTTCAAGGACACGAGCAACGCCTCCTTGGGGGAACTGACGGATTCAATTGGCTGCCGGTGATGGATCGTTCGCTCGGTGAAGATGGTGGCTTTGGTCGCTCGCTTGGTCTCATCGTTGTAGTGCTCGAGTGAAAGCAGCAAGGGCAGGTCGGGGTCGCCGTCGAAGGCGCGCTGATTGGCGCGGAGATTGATCGGGCCGAATCGAGCGACAAAACGGTCGTAGGCGTAGTTGAGTTGCTGCCTCGCCTGCACGACTTGTTCCTCGCTGCTGCCGTCGAGTTGCGAACGCAGACACGAACGCACCGCGTCACGGACCTGAATCAAGCCCCGAATGCGTGAGCGGGTTTCGCTGGGCAGATCCGTGAGCTGTCGCAAGACGTTCTCCTCGCGGATGCAGACAATTCCGTCGTGAACGCAATAGGCGTTGGGTTTGACGAAATCCGGCGCGGGAATGGTTTCTTCAAGCGACGGCTCTTCAATCTGTCTGGCGTGGGCTTGGTAGATGTTCTCCGGCAGCCGCTCGATTGCCTGCGCCAATGCCTCGCTCAAGCTGCGGCCGTCCGGTTCAAGCGTCGGCTCGTTGTCGCGATACATGCGCCCGGTGTACCGCATCCGGCCCAGCATCATTTCAGGCCGCCTGACGAAGTACTCGTTGACCGTGAACTCATCGCCTTGGTCGTTGGTGTGGCTGGCCGTCTCCTTCCACGCCGGGCCGCCGGGTGTTTCACCCGTGCGGAGTTTGCGCAACATCACGATGTCGGTCGTGACTTCCGTGCCCGCGTTGCGTTTGAAAGCGTCGTTGGGCAGACGGATTGCGCCGAGCAATTCTGCCTGTTCGGAAAGCAGTTCGCGGAGTGTGGAATCCAGTTTGTCCATCGTGCCGCGCGACGTGATGAACATGACCAAGCCACCGGGGCGCACCTTCTCCAACGCAGCGGCGAAGAAATAGTCGTGGATGGGGAGCTTGAAACTGTTCCAACGCGGATCGTGAACCGTGTAATCGCCAAACGGGACGTTGGAGATGGCAACGTCATAGAATCCGTCTGCAAGCTTGGTTTGCTCGAATGGCTGGGCGCGAATGTCGGCGTCGGGATAAAGCGCTTTGGCAATGCGTGCCGTCAGTGGGTCAATTTCGACAGCGGTGATCGTGGAGCGCCGCAGCATGTCCTCGGGCATGAAGCCGACGAAGTGACCGATGCCACACGCGGGTTCGAGCACACGCCCGCCTTGGAAACCGAATCGCTTTGCCGCCCGGTACATCGCGCCAATGACGACCGGCGATGTGTAGTGCGCGTTGAGCGTGGTGGAGCGGGCAAACTCGTACTCCTCCGGCGAGAGCTCGTTTTGCAGGCGCTCACGCTCCCTGGCCCACTCGCGATTGTAGTCGTCAAAAACCTGGGGCATTGCTCCCCAGCCTACATACTTCACCAGCGCCGCCTTCTCCTCCGGCGTCGCCTGACGCTCCTCGGCGTCCAGCATCCGCAGCGTTTCAATCGCCTTGAGATTCTGCTGGAACTTCTGCTTCGGACCGCCCTCGCCAACCCGGTCGGCTTCAGTGATACGGTAAGCGTTGAGATTCTTCGGCGGTTCTTCCTGGTGGCGACGCGCTATTCTTCGGGTGGCAGGAGGATGTATTTCTCCCGCACCATCTCCCAGGCCTGGTCGTGGGCTTGTTGCGCCGTTGATCCCCGCTGCATCAAATGAATGCGAAGCTCGGCCATTTCGTTCTTCGTCTTCTCCTCGGCCTCCAGGAGCATCTGGTGCAACGTCCCCTTGCGTTCCAATTCGCGAACCATTTTCGGGCAATGTTCCCGCCAGTGTTTCTCGGCCATCCGGCCGTATTGCGTCAACGGTGTCATGTGCGGGCCTTCGCGCGGCAAACAGGTCAAGCTGCCGGTCCAAATCGTGATGGTTGCGTCGGACTGCCATGCGAGCTTGGTCGGTTTGGGCGCATTGGGCAAGACGAGCCTACGGCTGATTTGCAGGGGGCGGGCTGCGACGCCGCGTGAACTCGCGCAACTCCATCCCGACCTCCTTGCCGACGAAGTGTCGTTTCTTAGGAAAGAGTTCTTGTTCCCTGACCTCGAACACCTCGGCAAAGAATTCGATCTGCTTGTCGGTGGCCGGACTGCGCAGCGTCTCGATATTGGCGAGGATTTCGCGGGTCATATTGATGTTGCCGATCAACTGCAATTCGGTGACGAGTTGGGTCTGCGACCAGCCCCGCTGGTAGCGCAACCTCGACACAATTCGCCCAATAACATTCTTGTCGTGGGGCATTAGGTCCTCCGAAATCTATAAAGGGTGAGTCTTTCCCGGCAGGGGAAGCCGCCGGCTGTAAATCGAGGCGACGAGTGTTTGTCGCCTGGGCCTTCAAGCCGAGCCAACTGGCAAGCCAGTCGCCGGCTTGAATCAAACAAAAGACGAAAATGACCATGACGATCGTCTTCATAAACCAACGATTGCCATTTTACCTGAAAACAAGACCAGTCGATTTGAGGTTGATTCCCTGCTTTTCGCCCAAAGCGAATTTCGTTTCCAAATTGTAACTTTTGTCGCGGTTGCCCTTTGTTTACCGCACGGAATTGCGTAGTATCCCGGGCGCGAAGCAGAAGAAACCTATGCTCTACCACCGTTTTGCATATTCGATGCCTTTGCGCGGCAAAGAAGAACCCAAGCCATTCAAGATCCGCGACGGGGCAGCTTTCGGCGAGATCACCGCGCCGCTCGCGAAGCTGGGTTACGAGTACGGCGAGATGCTTTGGAATCCGCCCCACCGGCGAAGGCGGTTCAAGAAGGTCGGCCGGGAACAGTACGACTTCATCAAGCCGCGCGACGTGGTGGTCCTGACCACGCGACCACCCTTGAGTGATCACACCCACGGAGACAAAAAGAAAATGCTGCGAAGTCGCACCCACCTGGAGAATCAGGTCTTCAAAGCTGTCAGGAAGTACTTCCGGGTCTGCGCCCGATCCCATGTTGAAATCAGAAAGAAGATCTGCGGCAAGCTGGAGAAGGGCTACCTCGAATTCCACCAGCACAAGGGCGCGCGGCTGAAGTGCTATCGGCGGGTGGACCACCACAAATTGAAGCGGCCGCCAAAAGGCTCGCACACCGCCATTTGCTTTTTCCTCCACGTGAAGACGATTCCCGAATACGGCTGCGGGCTGGTGGTGTCGTTCGGGATGGGTGGCTGGGAAACTCTGATTTGGAATCGGATCGTCCGAACGCGGCATCCCGAATGGCTCAAGCGCCCCTGTTTCGTCATGGGGGAGTTCGATATGAACAACCTGCCGCCCCGGCCAGCGACCTTGAAATTCGTTGACCAGATCAAGGTTGATATTCTGCTGGAACACAAGATCGCGGGTTGAAGTTTGAGGTCGCCCCGGCTTGGTTTCTGTTGGGAAACGCAAACCGGGGCTTGGCGGTTGGGTCAGACAGCGACGGCCTCACCTCTGGTTTGCTGCTGGCCCTGCGAACGCGCAACCGCGCGCCGTGCGGAGCGGGCGATCTGGGCGATGACGCCTTCCTTCTGGTCGTCCGGCAGGTCTTTCACCAGCGTATCATAGGCGTTTTTAAGCGCGGGGTTCGTGTTGATGCGTTTCATCAAGCCTTCGCGCATCCGCTGCTGGCGATCCAATTCGCGCACCTCGTTCAGGACGACGGTGCGCTCCAGCCGCTCGCGTGGCATCGCTTGGACGTAGTTCCAATACTTGGGGTTGTCTTTGATGTAGGCATCAATCTTCGCATCCACTTCCGGGTTGGTCCGGAACGTGGGCTGATCGGTGGGGGCGGCATTGCCGCCGGCGCTCGATGGCGCTGAGGTTTTCGGTTTGCTCATAACGATTCGTCTTTCTGGTTCTTGTTGCGCGGCATTTGCCGTGTTCGCCGAAACGCAGTGAAACGACACCGCGTCGGCAAAGTATCTTCATGGTTTGGGTGTGTCGGCTGGCTCGGATGAAAACGCAGGCACGTCGTTGGTCACAAGTGGCGGCGAGGCGGAAAGCTTATGAAGCCCCCGCTCCAGCTCAACGATGCGGGACTCGTTGGTTGCGAAACGCAGATTCAGGAGTGCACTGTTGCGGGCGACGTTTTTCATCTCGGTGAGAACTCCTTGGAGTTCCCCGTACGACTGCGCGAGTTTGGTTGCTTCGAGCATCACACGAGCGGTCGTTTCCCGCTGGCGGTTCATCTCGGCGATCAGGACATCGTTTGTCGGCGGGGGTGCGAACGCGGCGTCCGGTGGGGGATTCAACAGGTTTACCGTGTTCAACGGACCAGGATGAAGATTCCAGCGCGCGGAAACCTCGACGCGATACACCGGGTGCTGCTCGTGCATCGTCTCCGGGTGGTTCGGATCAATGTAGCGCCCGACGTGGTACGCGCGCACAACCTCGCCATAGCGAACGGACTCAATTGGCTCGACTGCCTGCGACGGCAAGGGGCGAACGACAACCTGCGGCGGGCGCGAGGCGCACGAAGCGACGAGCACGAGTGGAATGAGTGCCAGATATTTCATATCAAAACATTGGGGTTGATTGTGGTGCTACCGCAGTCGGGACTGGTGTATGACCGACACCAAATGCGGCGGTGGGCTGAAAGGCCGGGGTGTTGGTTTTATCCTCGCCGGCGAACGGCTTCAGCGTACCGCCGATGACGGCGTCGCTGCGGTCAATCGTTTGGAGGACGTACAGGTAAAACTGTTTTCCGCTAGGCACGCGGACGTAGAAGCCATCCCGTTGGATCGCCTCGTAAATCCGCTGGGCATAGACAGAGAGAACCTTCTGCGCGCCTTCAAACGGCGCGTTGTTCAGCGAGCGGCTGTTTACCGTGCCGAAAATGGTCTGCTCCTTTTCAGTGAGCGCGTCTGCTGCGCCGGAGAGGAACGTGGCGGCGAAGAGTTTGATCTCCGCCAGGTCGTCGGACTTGATGATGCGCCCGCGCAAACCGGCGCTGCCGTCCGTGATACCCCAGCCTTCCTGGTCGCCGGAGAATTCGCGGTCGAGCGCGAGGGCCTTCAGCCGTAGTTCCTCGCCCCCCTGCCAGACCAGTGTCCAACTGCCGCCGCTGGCAATGCGTTCGCGATGCCGGTCGGTTTGCGCTGTGCCGTGAACCTCCGTGCCGGCAGGAATCACCAGCTTGCCCGCGTGGTAAATGTTCTCCGTGATGAGGCCGACAATGGGCGTCTGGATCGAGGCTGAGTCCACCGTGATGACGGTCTCGCACGGAATCAGCCGCCCAAACGGCGCGTAGATTTCGCCAAGCGTCTTCGGCTCGGGAACACCGGCACTCGCGTCGGCGAACAAGCTGATCGTCGGGAGCTGCGGCGGCGGCTCAGGCTTCGGCTTCTCGACCACGACCATTGGCGGTTCGCTGGCCTTCTGAGGCAACGGCGGTGGCGTATTGGTTTTCGGTGGCGGTGGACGAAACGGCTGCATCTGCCGCTCGATGCTCTGCACGACTTGGGGGCGGTCGGTCGCGTTCGTCGTCAGGCCGGTGACGCGAATCTCGTCCGAGCCAGACTTGTCTCGAAGGGCGCTGAACACCAACAGCCCGCCACCAAATACGACCCCAAACAGCACGAGTTTGCCGCTGCGGGTCTTGAAGAAGTTCAGAAAGTCACGCGGTTTCATGGGCGAGCTTGTTTAGCGCTGGGCGCATTTGTGTTTTCCAACTCCTCAATCGCCTGCCGGAGAGTCTGGCGTACAAGAGCCTCTTGCTCTGGAGTCATTTCGGTGGGTTGTTGGGGCGGTTTTGCTTGCGGCGGTGGTGAGGATTGCGTTGTGGCAACACTCGGCGGCAGAGAAGGCAAGCGACTGACCAGCACGCTGAACTGGTTCTTGAGCGAGAGTTCGTTTCGCCCGCCGTCGGGCGTGCCGGTGATGGCGAAATAGACCGTGCTCGCCGCACGAGGTAGCAGCAGACCGGGCGCGTCGCTGATGGACTGGTAATAGAGCCGGTTGCCGACACGCACGCAGAAGCTCTCCGGCAGGTAACGAATCGGGTGCTCCGACTTGTTCCGCAATGTGACGTGGAAAACGAGCGTGTCCTCCGGGTTGAACCGAAACACTTCTTCGATGCGGATTTCGTAGTCGTCGAAGTCGGTGATCTGCGGTTCGTCACCAAAGGTCCGGGCCTCCGCACCTGCCACGGCTTCTGGCTGCTGTTTCTTGAGCAACGGAAACGCCTTCGCCTTGTCCAACAGGGCCAGCAACCGCGTGGGCGTGAGCTGCGGCGCGGGTTGAACCGTTTCCACCGCTGCACGCTCTTCCAGGTTGAGCGCGAGAATAGGCGTGTCGCTCTCAACCAACTCGAAGACGTAGGTGCGCTTGTTCCAGCGGATGTTGAGATTTGTCGCCGCTTTGCGCGAGAGCGCGCGAACGGACACGAACGAAGACCCCTTCGTGTGTGCGAGTTGAAACTGCCCCGGCGTCTTCCCGTCAGAAGTCACCCCCACGGCGTCAATGGCAGCGATTGGTCCGGGAAAGCTGATGGTTGTGACGCGGTTCGTCGAAACCGGCACGGTGACGACAACCCGTTCGTCCAGGGTGAGGCGCTGGATGGCTTCGGGCGGAGCGGCGAGCGCTGTGGTTGCGGCCAGCAGAAGGCCAAGCATGAAATTCATTTTCATGCACCACCATTACCGCCAACTCCTCTTTTCCGGGTGTATGGCACACACAAGAAGCGACTCGCCCTATGCTCCAAAAACTCTATTTTCGCTCTTGCCGAGCGCGGGTCTTGGCGTTTCAATTATCAGCGGTCGGCACAAACCTACGTATGTAGACGAGAAATCAAATCACGATTTGCGGCTTCGGCTGCTGTCCACGACGAAACGGACAATTTCAGGAAGCGGAACTGTTAAGCTCCGCTCCACGGACAAAGTTCGAGGCGCGCCCAGAGATGGGCGTGCCCGAAAGCGTTCCGTGGAAGGCATGTCCGTGCCTGTCGTGGGGCGTGAGTAGGTCACGCCCCTATGGTTTCAGCAGGGAGCACAAGAAAGGACCACCCATGAAAAAGCACAACGTATTGTCCCGGTTTCTCTGCGCGTTCTTCGCAGTCTATTTAGCTTTGCCGGCGAACCTTGCCTGGGGACAGGTGTTTCTGGAAACACCGATTCTGCTTAGCTCGAACACCGTTCGCCTCGTCGTGGACGGCCCAACGACCAACATCCAGTACAAGGTCTATGGAACGAACGACATCAGTGCGAGCCTTTCGTCCTGGCCGCTGTTGGTGGCCGGACAGACCAATCAAGTCATCTTTGACCTCACGATGCCGTGGACGAACGCCGGGTTCTTCATCGTCACGTCCAATTATGTCGCGGGGACAAATCCGCCGCCAAGGGTGGCCACTCCAGTCTTTACGCCGCCCAGCGCCAGCGGGAACGCATCCGTCGAAGTGACCGTCACCTGCGACACGCCCGGGGCGGTGATCTACTACACGACCAACGGGGCGACCCCCACGACCGCCGACAATTACATCGCTTCCGGCGGAAAGCTCACGATCCAGTGCGCCACCACGCTCAAGGCGCGCGCGTTCCGCAGCGGGTTCGAGGCCAGCGAGGTCGCCACGGGCGTTTACAATGTGAATTGCCCGCCGGAAGTCTTCGCCGGGACGCAGCAAATCATCTCCGGCAGTCAGACGACACTTGCCGGTTACGCGACGGATGACGGCTTGAGCCAGTCGCTTTCCAACTGGTGGCAGAAAATCAGCGGGCCGGGCACGGTCACGTTCGGCAACGTGAACGCGACGAACAGCACGGCGACGTTTTCGCAGGACGGCATTTACGTGCTTCGCTTGAGTTCCTTCGATGGCTTTTGGAATTCCGCCAGCGAAGTAACGATTGCCCGCAATCCGGCCATCAGCGTGGCGATTACCGTGCCCGCGGCCAGCAGCACTTTCTCCGTGCCCACGAACATTGCACTGGAGGCGTCGGCTACGACGACCAGCGGCAGCATCACACAGGTTCAATTCTATGCCGGTTCGTTGCTGATCGGCACGGACACCGAAGCGCCGTTCACTTACGAATGGCGCAATGTGCCGGCGGGCAATCACGCCCTTTACGCTGTCGCAGTGTCCACCGACCCGGACCATTTCAGCCTCCTGTCCGACCCGGTGAACATCACCGTGAATTTCCCGACCGACATCGGCAGATTCACGCTTGCCGCCGCTGACCTGACGATTCCTGTGGCGGGTCTGCCCATCACGATCAGCCGCAGTCACGACCCGCGCTACGGCAGCGGTTGGAGTTTGGGCGAGAACATGCGGCTGGATTACGAAGCGGTCAGCATCTCCAAATCCGCGTCGCTGGGCGACGGCTACACGGCTTTGCGAACAGGCGGTCAGGATTGCATCGTGCCCAATCATCAGACGTTGGTGACCGTTGCGCTTGGGCCGACTGAGCTGTACTACTTCCGCCCGCGCATCGTGTTCCAATTGGGCGGCGACCCGGCCTGTATTGGCTCAAGCAGTGTCACCCACCTGACTGAAATCCGGTTTGTATTCGACGCTGTTGGACCTTTGGGCGGTCAACTCGCCTCCATCAACGCGCCCAGCGGAGTGGGGATGATTTCCGACGGTTCGGAATTCGGCCAATGGAATGGAAGCGCACACCCTTGCTACGACGATTTTGGCCTTGGCACTTGCGACGCCCCGTACGAACCGGACTGGTCGCAGTTCATTTTCACCGCGCCAGACGGCACGCAATACAGGTTTGACAGCGCCGGCAAGCTCTACCAGCGGATTGACCGGAACAACAACTCGCTCACGTTCGATTACAGCGGCATCACCCACAGCAGCGGCAAACAAGTCACGTTCACGCGGGACGGCTTTGGCCGCATCACGGAAATCTACGACCCAATCGCCATCGCCAGCAGTGGCGTGCCGGCAATCAAGTACGGCTACGATGCTAACGGAAACGTGACGAATGTCGCTCGGCTGGTGAATCGAGCGAGTGGAGGAACGTACGAAAACACGAGCTACCGCTACGACGACGGTTCGTTTCCGCACCACATCACGCGCGTCATTGACCCGCGCGGCATCACCGTAGTCAGCAACGTGCTCGATGGTCTTGGGCGGTTGAGTCGGCGCTACGATGCGCTGGGCAATTCTACAAGCATCACTTACGAGCAGAACGGGCGGCGTCAAGTCTTCACCGATAGAAACAATCAAACCACCCGCCAGGATTACACGGAGGCGGGTCAGGTCGCTGCGGTTCAGGACGCCGAAGGCGCGGTGACGAGCTACGTTTACGATGCCAACGGGCGTCAGGTCGCTGAAATCAACCCGCTGGGTGCGACGAACAGCTTCCAGTACAATGAACGCGACGAAGTCATAGGTGTTGTCAATGAACTGACTTCCGCGTCCAGCTCCACCTACAACAGCTTCGGTCAACCGCTGACGGTCGTTGACGCGATGGGCAACGGCATGACGAACGGGTACGATTCCTTGGGTAACCTCATCGCCGTCACCAACGCACTCGGAATCGTGACGCGCTACGGTTACGACAGCCAAGGGAGTCGCAACGCCGAGACCAACGCCTTCGGTTTGCCTGAGCAGACCGTTACCCTCTACGAGCACGACGAATTCGGTTACGTCACCAACATCACGGACGCCCTCGGCAGCGAGACCGCGTACGCTTACGACGCAAACGGCAACCAGCTCACGATTCGCCGCGAACGCACGCTGGCGAGCGGTTCAACACAGGTCCTGTGGACGACCAACACTTATGACGCGGCAAATCGAGTGATTGCCGTCATTGAGCCCGATGGCCTCACGAACCGCACAGCGTACAATGCCATTGGCCAGATTGCCTCCACTACAAACAAACTTGGTTTCACCACGCGGTTCGATTACGACGCCCGAGGCTTGCTCACCAACACGGTCTTTGCGCTCGGCACGGCTCAACAAGCGACCGAACAAATCCAATACGATCCCGAAGGCCGTCGCACGAACACCGTGGATCGGGCCGGGCGCTCCACCCGTTACACGTACGACGGTTTGGGACGCCTCAAACGCACGACGTTCCCGGACGGAACTTACATAGAGAGCCAGTATGACGCCGCCGGACGCCTCTTTGCCACGGTGCAAGGGCCGGCAAATCCGGGCGGCTTCACCCCTCCGCCTCAAGGCTTCACGACGCTCTATCAATACGATGCTGCGGGCCGCCGCACCGCGATCGTTGACGAACTGAATCAGACCAACCGCTTCGCCTACGATGCCAACGGCAACCAGACGAATTTCGTTGATGCCTTGGGCCGAACGACCACCTACACGCTTGACAAGCTGAATCGCCAGGTGCAGGTCACGTTCGCGGACAACACCGGCGAATCCTACGTCTATGACGCACTCGGCCGCCGTGTCGCCATCACCAACCAAGCCGGGATCGTCGGGCGCTTCGGCTACGATAAACTCGGGCGGCTTGTTGCCGTCACCAACGGCTTCGGTTCAGGCATGCTCAACTGGGCCACCTTTGCGTACGATCAGGTCGGCAACCAGACCAACCAGGTGGATTCGCTCAACCGGCGCACCCGCTTCGAATACGACGCGCTGGGCTGGCGCACGAAGGAGATTTTGCCCGGCAACCAGTCCCAGAGCTACGGCTACGACGCGGTGGGCAACCTCACGCGCCTGACCAACTTCAACGGCGTCGTCATCACCAATCAGTATGACGCGCTGAACCGGCTCACCAACAAATCCTCTGCGGGCGGTTACCAAGTCGCATTCACCTACACGCCGACCGGCCAGCGCGCCACCATAAGCGACGCCAGCGGGAGCTATGCCTTTGCCTACAACAGCCGCGACCAGCTTCTGACCAACAGCGGGCCAGCGGGCACGCTCGTTTACAGCTACGATATTTTCGGTCGTCTTGCATCCATCGCCAGCACGCGTGCCGGCGGGGCTTCCGTGTCTTACAGCTATGATTCGCTGAACCGCATCTCGAACGCCGTGGACGCCGTTGCAGGCACGGCGACGTACGGATACGACGCCGTTGGGAATCTGAAGACCGCTCGCTATCCGAACAGCGTCACCAATACCTACACGTACGATTCGCTCAACCGTCTCACGAATCTGGCCGCGACCACAAGCAGTGGCACACTAGCCACGTTCGCATACAAACTTGCCCCGGCGGGCAATCGCACGAATCTCGTGGACAACATCGGCGGCACGAGCCGTACTTTCAACTGGGGCTACGACCCGCTTTATCGGCTCACAAATGAAGTCATCACCGGCGCTTCGCCAACCGGCACGCTCAGCTACCGCTACGATTCCGTTGGCAACCGCACGAACCGCATGTCGAGCGTGAGCGGCATCGGCAACCAGGCCTTGAGCTACAACACCAATGACTGGTTAACGACCGACACCTACGACAACAACGGCAGCACCACTGCCAGCAGCGGCAACACGTACGGTTACGACGTTGAAGGCCGGTTAACGAACTTCAACAGCGGTGCGGTCACTTATGCCTACAACGCCGACGGCATTCGCGTCCGCAGAACCAGCGGCGGTGTGACGACGCTTTACCTGGTGGACGACCAGAACCCGACCGGCTTCCCACAGGTGCTCGAAGAACTGACCGTCAGCGGGGGAACGACGAATCTCGCGAAGATCTATACCTACGGCCACGACCTGATCGCGCAACGCCAGGCTTCCGGGAATGTGCTGCATTTCTTCGGATACGACGGCAGCGGCAACACGCGGTATCTCACAGCCACCAACGCCACCATCAGCGACACCTACGTCTATGACGCCTTTGGCACGTTGCTGACGAGCACGGGCAGCACGCCGAACGATTACCGCTTTTCGGGCGAGCAATTCGACAGCAGCCTCGGCTTTTACTACTTGCGCGCCCGGTACCTGAATCCCGGTACGGGCCGCTTCTGGACGCGGGACACTCTCGCCGGGCAGAACGACGATCCTGTCTCGTTGCACCGCTACCTCTACGCCTCGGCAAACCCGATCAACAACAGCGATCCCAGCGGCCATGAGAACCTGGCGAGCCAACTGGTGACGGCGTTCGGACTCGGCAATTTGGCGTCGTCCTTGAACGTGGCTATCAGCCAGGCGACTGCGCGGGCGTTATTCCTCCTGACAAGAGCCGTCCTGGCCTCCGACAAGGTGCTGTTCTATCTCGAAGCAGGAACAGCCGCAGTGGGTGCTGGCGCGATTATTGCCAACGGCGCTGTGCAACTGACGGCTACCGCGTTCGAAGCTGTAGCCGACATGACAGACAAGGTGGTTAACAGCTACGCAAACAATAATAGGCAAATTCCGGCAGGCTGGTCTGCACGCGGCTTCGCCCTTGAGCAAATCGGAGCGCAACATCTGGGCGAAGCATATCTGGGCGGGAACGTGAACACGATTGACGTGTTTGAAGGCAGGGGTGCAAGGGTTGCCGCTTCATTCAAGTCGCATTCGCTCGATCCCGGCCTTCCCGACCTGGAAGGGCGGTACGTCGCAGCGTTCACGAGAGATGCTGAAGCCTTGATTGATCTTGAATCACGAGACATCCGGGGTGTTCGTGCAGACGGTTCTCGTTTTCGACTAGCGCCAGGAAGCCTGGACGCAAAGATCGTGTACGCCCCGATTCCAGAAAACCACGCAAGAGTTCTGCTGAGTACCCGAGTCACGACTGCATTGCGCGAAGTCGCCCAACGGACGCGCACCATCATTGTGCCCGTTCCTGTCAAGAATTGGAGGAAGTAAAGTCATGAAGCAGCCGAGTTTTGGCATCTACCTAAACCGGAAGACGGGCGAGTTTCTTGTAAGCCGACAGTTCCTGGATAACCACGGGCTTCACGTTGATACCGGCAAGTTTATCCGGTTCTCGACAGATCAAATGAGAGCCGAGGGTGTGCGCTTTGCCGAGCGACACTTTGCCGAGTTTGAAACGCGAACGGCCGATGAAAAGTCGGAATTTCAAACCATGACGCCCGATGAAGAACGGCAATTTTTCCAAAATCACGATTGCATTTGGGTGTATCGCCCGAGGCCTGAAGAAATTGTTTTCTGGCCGCAGCAGATTGTGAAGCGGCGAGGACGCTTCATTGACGTTGGTGTTGATCCACAAGACACAATTCACATGTCATGGCCAGCATCTGCTGAGAAGTTTTTCACGTTCTTGATGGACGCCTTCGAGAAGACTCCGTAAACCGCACTCAACTGTTGAGACCTCAAGCGTTCTCGTGGCGGTCCAAGTAATCTCTGAGCCTGGCGGCCAACTTCTGCCGCTCCTCATCACTGAACTGGGCCATGAACTTTTCACGTTCCGCTGGACTTATTGCGGCGACCCGCTTCATCAGTAGCTCGCTGCCGAACGTCGAAAACGCGAGAACGATCGCATAGACAACCAGAAACCCCAGCGCGACATAGTCGAACAATGACCAGCCTCGGTAGAACCCGAACGGCACGATAAAGCCCGCGAGGATGAGCCATCCGGCGAATCTTGCTCTGTGTTTCACATCGGGATTCTGCAAAGAGACGACGCATCCGGCAAGACGGAAGCAACGGGCGTGTAATCAGACCGCCAGAGGCGTACCTGTAGCGTCACACGCCAGATGGTTGAGCATTAGCGAATGACGAACTTTTTCTCGTTGGTCACAGGGCGCGAGCGTCGTCGACAGGAGGAGTATGCTAATGGGTGATTTCATATTTGAAGTCGCCGACAGCGGTCGGGAAACGACCGTTGGCAGCCATGTTGGGGTTGCGGATGAAACGGAGACTTAATTTGAAGTTGAACGCCTCGTTAAAGACTTTCTCCTGGAAAATCCCGGTGCGAATCACCTGGCCATAGACCGCAACGAGCACTTCGTTTTCGCGCGTGGCGAGGATGTCAATTTTCGCAATCTCCGGTTTCTGGTGAAGCTGCTTGGCGCGGAACTCGACCGCCTCGCGCGTGCGATGGTCACGGGCTTTCTCCAAAGCCGACTTCAGGAACATCTGCCGCAGCAAGTCCGGGTGATCGAAATCCTTCGGGTTGCGCTGGAGAAACGTGACCGTGGCGAGTTCGGCCTGTTGGGCATGCAGATCTTTCGCCTCTGAGAATTGAAGCAGCGGGCTGACGTAATAGGTCTGCGCCGGGTCAATGATGACGACGCGTTCGCGCTGTTTGAATTGATTGATGATGTGGTAGCGGTCGAGCGCGGCCAGCACCGACACGGCGACGGCAACGAAGAACCAGAACCACGGCAGGCGGTCGCGTTGGGCAAAGAGTTGGGTTGGATCGAATCGTTTCCGGGCGAGGCGCGCGGGAGTCGAGCCGTTGCCGGTAGGCGTTTCACGAGGGCGAAGTTCGGTGGTTTGCATGGTGTCAGTAGTAATGGCCTTTGGTCCGGGCAATGAGTTCCCGCACGGCCTTGTCGCCGGTGATGTCGTCGCCCGGCCGTCCTCGTGCGGAGCGCGGCGGCAGGCCCGAACCAGCGATGATGATCGCGCCGGCGCTGCCGTGCCCGGCAGCGCTGGACAGCGTGCTGAGGATCGCAGCCAAGCCCGCCGCACCAGCGGTCACGGCAGGCACACCAATAGGCGCAGCTACAGCGGCAGCGCCCGCCGTGGTGGCGGCGGTCTGGAAGAAGCTGCTGAACGCTCCAGCGATGAGCTGTCCTCCGGCGAGTTCACCAGCGGCGAGGACCTTCTGAATAACCAGCGGGGCGGCAATCGTGCTGAACACAATCCAGAACGCGGCCACGGCCAGCCCGAATGTCGCCTGCAACGAATAGAGCTGCGCCGTCGGGTCGAAAAAGCGGATGGACTGGTCGGTCATGAAATCCAGAATTCCCTGGGTGATAAGCGCGGCGACGGCCCAGCCGAGCGGCCAAAGCAACACACCGACGATGTGCATCAGGTAACGCGAGCCGATGGAACGGAGCGGCCGGATCGCCATGAAGCCGATGAGCAGCGGCGAAAGAGCGTAGGCAGAGAACAGGATGAATTTCTGAATGATGTAGGCCCAGAACAGGAGCAGCGACGCAAACTGCCCGACAAGCCAGAGAATCCCGGTGATCAGCAACTCGACGGTGAACGCATTGAGGTCTCCGATGATGTCCCACCACGACCGATCGTTGCCCGTGTCGCGGCGGACGGCGAGGAGTTGGGTGTATTGGTCGTGGACCTGGGATGGGTCAACGCCGAGACCGTCGAGGATGGACGTTTGGACGATGCGCTGCGCTTCATTGCCCCACTGCGGCAGCATCACGAGCAGGGCCGTCAGCACGAACAACCGCACCATGTGCAGGATGAGCGTCTTGCCAGTGAAGCCGCGAAGGACCAAGAGAATCGTCCCGACGATGAACAACATGAACGCGACGATCCGAAGCAGCTCGTGCAGTTCGGCGCACTTCTGAAGGAACGTCGGGAACAATTGTTCGAAGGTTGCCATACGTCGGGACGATTTGAGGATGGCGTTACGGAGTCGGGAACGCGGTGGGTGCGTTCATCGGGCGAAACGTCCGGCCGTATTGCCGCACGGCCTCAGTGAACTCGGCGTGCTGCTGCTCCTTCTTTGCCTCGATCTGACGCTGGGCATCATTCCGATTGGCAACGTCCTGCACGAGCGCGGACGCGGTCACCTGGTTGATTTCGTAGTCCGTGTTGTTGAGCGCGGATGACAGGCCAATGAGCACGCCGGTCAGCTTTTGCACTTCGGCGTCGGTGGTGGCGTTCTTGAGTGCCGTCGTTGTGCGGGCGATTTCCTCCTTCAACGCAATGCGTCGGGCGGTCGCGTCCGCGGAGACAGACAGGAAGTTGTCTGTCGTCTTCTGGACGGCGGCGATGGGCAGATACGGCGCTTCCCGTCGCGTCACTGTCGCCCCGTTTGGCGTGGTGAAGGTCGTGCCGATGCTGCTGAACAGGCCGTTGGCGCTGTAGAGCATGGCTTCGCCCGCATCCACCGCGCCTTCGAGCGCCGTCAGCGTCTGGCCGAGTTCCGTCTTGCGCAAGTCGGTGACCAGCGGTTGGACGGTGGTGAGTACGACAGCCTTGGGGTCGCCAAAGAGGCTTTCGTAGTGCTTGAACTCGTCGAGTTGATTCTTGAGCGTCTGGATTTGCTGGACCTGGTTGTTGATCATTTGGACGAACTTCGCGATTTCCTGGGCCGTCTGGAGTTTGATCGTGGCATTGACCGTTGGGTCAAAGACGGTGAACGCCTGAACGTGTGTCAGCGCGAAGCCGATGCTGGCTGTGATGGCGATGAGTTTTTTCATGTTGTGCTTTCCTTTCTTTATAGTTGCAGGCGTGGCCTGCTATTCCTCGATGCGGAGGTATTTGGTGGATGGTTGGAACGTTACCCCGTCAATCCGCTGTTCTGGCAGTTGCACAGGGTAAAGCCGGACATGGCCAACTTGATTGCGTTGGCGTTGCATGGAGACGTAGAGCCAATACTGCTGCTTGACCGCGTCGCTCTTGCCCTTGTCGTAGCCGACCGCATAAGCCTTCTCGGCCTGTTTCCGGGCGGCGTAGTGCAGCGTCTCGCTGACGATGACTCCGCCCGCCGCGCCGGCGGCGGTGATAAGCGGATCACCGTTGGAGAGTTCATGGCCGAGATACGCGCCGCCCGCCCCGAGCGCGACGTCGCTAATGGGGCGCGTGGCGGCGCAACCGGCGAACCAGCCGGCAACGAGCGTCAGGAGGAGGAGTTTGGATGCGGTCTTGATGAGTTTGGTTTTCATGGTGTTCAATGGTTCTTGGTTTCGCCGTCTTTGCGGCGGTTGGCGTGGAGGATGATTCCCTCAACGACGCTCGGACTCTGGCGAAGCTCGCGGGCGCGCCGGTCGAAGTGCTCGCCGCTCGAACTGGAGCAGTAGAGCATCTCGGGCGACGCGACGTTGTGAACCGTGCCGCACAGATTTCGCGCGGAGTCCGTGTGCAGGTAGGTGAACGGCGAGTACTTCTGGCCGGTCTGATGGTCGGGCAACGGGTAATTCATGATCGCGTGCTGCGTGACCTCCGGCAGCGCAATGTCCCTGCCCATGTCCTCCAGGTCCGCGCGATCGTTCTGACGCATGATGAAGAACTGACGGCTGTTGCCGAACACGGCCGAGCGGATGCGCGACGCCTTGAACCGGGCGTATTGCTGCACGATGGAGATGTTCCAGCAGTTGAACTTGCGAAGCTGGGCGTAGCTCTCCTGAACGATTTCCTGGCCGCCGGGAATATCGAGGAAGCGGGCTACTTCCTCGTAGATGTTCCGCTTTCGCAAGGCGCGCGGCAGCGTCATGATGTGTTTGCGCGCGTGGTTCGTGATGAGGAAGCCCGCTGCGGCCTTCAACTCCTTCGCCGACTCCGGGATATAGCCCAACTCGAAGTGCGCAATTTTGCCTGTGAGCGACAGGTTGCTCGTGCCGTCGAACAGACAGCCGTAGTTCCCGTCGCGACACCAGGGCAGGATGAGCGTGGCGATTTCCATGATCTGGTCGCGCTCCGCGCCCATCGGGTCGAGCATCATCAACTCCTGAAGCATCCGGTGCGTTGGGAATTCGTCGGGCGTGAAGTAGGCGAAGGCGAGGTTGCGGACTTCCTTGCTGGTCTTGGGGTCTTTAAGAAACTTCAACGCCTCGGCTTCGGCGAACTGGTTCAAATACGTCTGAGCCTCGTCGGCGTGGCTCGCCTTCCAGTCGCGGAAGTCCGCAAAAGCTTCGAGGCTGGTTGCACCGGGCGGCATCCGTTCAGCGCGGAATTGCTGGAGTGCCAACGCGTGACGGGCGATGTCGAGCAACTGGTCGTGGCGTTTCTTCTGCCAGTCCTGGAACGCATCCTCGTAAAGCAGGTTGAGGTATTTGGCGATTTGCGCCTGGCGGAGCATCTGTTTGTCCTCTTGTGTGCTCGTGCCAATCATCCGCGCCACAAGCGCGGTCGAGGCGGAGAGATGATCGGGTGTCAGGGGCAGTCCCTTCGTGTCGAGGTAATTGATGGTGAGGTCGCCGTCCGGGTGGATGATGATGGGCCGTGCGCCCTCCTCGACCGTCGCCGTGTAGATGCCGTAGCTGAGGCCCTCCTCGATGATGACGGTGTAGGCGAAGTAACCCTCCGTCTGGGAGAGCAGGTCGCACACGGTGACGGACTTGCCTGCGCCGGACATTCCGAGCAACACGGCGTGCTGCGGCGTCTTGTTGTCTTCCGAGCCGGAGAAGGTCTCGATACCGACGAGGTTGTCGTGCGGGCCGTCGTAGATCGCCTCGGCGGTCGCCAAATGCCCCGTGAACGTGCTCGTGACCGGGAGCATGTCCGCTAGGAAGCGGTGTTCCGCATAGAGCTTCCGATGCTCGTAACGCCCCCACGTCCAGCCCGGCCACGTCTGAAAGAACAGATTCTTCGAGGTGCTGGGCAGGTTGCTCTCGAAATACTGCGCCGCGTTCATCGAGTTGATGGCGTTCTTGATCGCCCCGGCCTTGGCGTTGAGGCCGTCGCGCGTCTTGTCCCATACGCGAATCGCGAACATCGCGTGGAACGGAATCGTCTGCCCCTGCATCAGCGCGTGGATTTTCTTCTGTTTCTTCTCCATCACCGTGAGCAGGGAGATCTTCTTTTCGCTGGCGTAGTCGCCGGCTACGCGGTCGTGCTCTTTCTCCTCCTTGCTGATCTCCTGTGAAATCGGAAGCGGATCAATGTTCACCGTGATGGTGTAGTCGAGCAGCCGCAGATTCGTGAGGCGTTGGATGATGCCTGGGTAGGTCGTGCGTGGCCAGCGGGTCAGAACGATGAGGGAGTGATAGTGGCCGTCGAGGAAGAAGCCGAAATCGCTCTGGCCGCTACCCTCGCTGTGCCAACAGTTCTCCTGAATTGAAAGCTCAGGCGCGAATCCGTCCGCCGGGTCGAAATCGAACCGGTCGTTGAGCGAAGGATTGAGAAACCGTTTGTAGTGGCGGAAATGGTCGAGGTCGGACATGGGCAGGACGCGCGCCCCACCTGAACCAAAGATTTCCAGCAGCAGCCGATGAGCGTGCCCGAACTCGGTTTCGAGTTGATCGAGCAACGTGTTGTAGTAATCGCGGCGCGCGGCGGCGGTTTGGAACGCCTTGGGCACGTTCTCCAGCGAGCGCGAGATGTAGAAGATCACGCGCTGACGGCGGAGTTTGCGTTCGGACATCGCCTGCCAGTAGCGCGAGAACCGCTCGTTGCGGGCGCGCTTGGTCCAGACGTTGGAGAACTTTTCCGTCTCGTGCTGGTAGCGCAGGAGTTCCTGTTTGAAGTCCGAGTCGCAATAATACTGGACTTGGAGTCGCTGATGTTCGTGGAGCGACGCGAGCAGGAGACAGGTTTGATCCTGGAAATCGTTCAGGTCGGCCACTGGACTGTTGGTGAGGTCCGGCGCTTCAAAGATAAAGCCCTTCGAGACGTAGCCGCCGCGCCGAAGATGATTGAAAATCATCATGTCGCGGATGAAGAAACCATTGGGGGCGCGCTCGAACATAGGTCAGCGTCCTGTTTTGATTGCAGTGCAGCCCGATGACTCTTGTCGGAGTCCATCCGCGTCGCGCTTGAGTTTCGTGAGGTCTTCCACGAGTTGCCATACGGTCCGCGCGCGGCCAACGCCGCTCACGGCAACCGCAGCTTCCTGGATGTGGGCGAGCGCCCGTTGCATGTGGACGCGCGCCGTGACTTCGGCGCAATCCAGGTCCAGGTTGGCGCGCAACGCGGCTTCGGCCGCACTGAGTTGGCCAAGCAGGGCTTGGCGTTTGGCTTCCCGGAGATTGGCTTCTGCTGGATTCATGGCAGTTCTTTGGCGAGGGGGTGACGGATCGAGCGGATCGTGCGGACTTCCGGGGCAAAGCCACTGCCGGAGAACCAGCGCTCGAAAATGTCCCGATCGTATCCGGGCGGTTTGCCCTGCCGCAGCCCGAAAATGTAGGCGAGGCAGAGTGCGATCGGTATCAAGGCGACGACGAAGGAGGTCAAAAACGATGCCTTCAAGGGCACGAGCAACACGAAGAACAACGTGATGCCCGCGCCGACGCCGCCCACGAGCCACCAGAAGAGACCTCCCTCCAATCCCCAGGTGCGGCCTTTGGAGTCGGAGGCGGCGTTGGTATCGGTGAGGCGGAGGTCAGTTTTCATGGCGGCTCGGGGCGGCAGGTGGCGGGTCGGCGGCGGGAACTAGAAATTGCCGACACCGACGCTGCTGTTCGCGTCAATGCCGAAGATTTTGTAGAAGGCAAACACGGCGGCAGGCGCAGCCGCGATGATCGCACCGCCGATGATGCTCATTTTGCCTTGGTCAACGTCGCCGCGCCGAATGGCGAACCCGCCGTAGATGACGGCGGAAATGCCAAGGACAAAACCAAACATCATGATCACGGCAAGGCTGTTGCTGATACCGGTCTTCAGTTCGGTGGAGTTGAACGCCTGCGCGAAGGCCGGCATGGCGTTGAGGGTGAGGATGGCGGCGGCCATGAGGATCGAGGGCAGCCGCGAACGGACTTTTCGACTGGTCTGTTTGATTAACTTCATACGCGTTTGTGTTATTGTTTTTCTGTCGTCTCAGCGGCTTCTCCGCCGAACACGCGATGACTCTCTCACAAGCGCGCGAAGCTGCGGTGTATGTCCTACACAACATGCGCGCTCAGTCCGGGCTACAACTCAGGGATGACCAAAACGACAGACCTGACGAAGCTCACCAAGCTCCACGAACTGGACTCCCTCCTTCCACGCGAAATCCGCGGCCAGTCCCACGTCTTGCCACGAATCATCTCTTCCTTCCGGCGTGGTGAACTCGGATTGACCAAACCCGCGCGCCCACGCGGAAGTTTTCTGCTGCTCGGGCCAACGGGAGTGGGCAAGACGGAGACTGTCGTGGTGACGACAATGCAAATGTTCGGCGCAAACCAACTGTTCCGCTTCGACATGAGCGAGTTCCAGAATCAGGAAGCGCTGGGCCTGCTGCTCGGTGCGCGTCTCGGTGAGGTCGGCTATCTGGGCGCGGTGCGTGAACGCGCGGCGGAAGGGTCACTCCTTTTTGACGAAGCAGAGAAGGCGCACCCGCGTGTGCTCGACATCTTGCTGCAACTACTGGACGCGGCACGCATCACGGTGGCGACGGGACAGACGCTGGACTTCAGCGGCTTCTACATCTGGCTCACGTCAAACATCGGCTCTGCTGAATTGATGAGCCTCCAGCACTCGAATGACGCCACGCTCGAACGCCACGTCCTCACGCGGGCGCAACAAGCCCTGCGACCGGAAATTTTCGCGCGTGTGAACGAAAAGCTGGTGTTCCATCGCCTGAGCTACGAACACCAGTTGGAGATCGCGGAGAAGTTCCTGTCGCGTGAAATCGAATTTCTCGCGGCACGCGGTCACAAGCTGGAACTCGACGAGACGGTGCTGCCGTTTCTCGTGCGGAAAGGATTTCACCCGAAGCTCGGCGCTCGCCCGATGCGCGATGCGGTTGAGAAACTGGTGGGCGACGCGGTGAGCGAGTGCCTGCTGAACGCACGGTCAGCGTGCGGAGTGCTCGCGCTGGACGAGACGCGCGATTGCCTCGTCGTCCACTGAATCAGCCGAGGTAGAGATACAGATAGGCTTCGCCGATGTCCTCGGCTGGCTGCATCGCGCCCAGCTTGCGCCTTTGCAGTTGCGCGCAGACCCGCCGAACGGCTTTCCGTTTCGCCCGGTCCTTTGGCAGGCGCACGAGCACGCAATCCGCGAACTGGTCGCCCGCCTTGTTAGCGTAGATGTCGGGCGCGATCACTTTGGCCGCGCCAGCGTGGTAAAGTCGTTCGACAAAACTCTCAGCGTCGCGCTCCCGCTTGAAGCGCCCGAGCCGATGCGCAGGCTTGCCGCCCCCGTTCTGGTGCAGCCATGCCCTTGCTTCGTGGTGCGTCGGCTTGTCCAGAAGCGACGCCACGAACACGCGAAAGATGTGCCTCCGCGTCGCGCCGTCCTTTGGCGGCAGTTTCGCCGGCTTGCCGCGAAACTTCGGCAGCGTTTTATCCCTCGTTGCCGCCTCGCGATATTCGTCGGCGCTCACGACGCGACCGTGCAGGTAGAATCGCTCGGAGAGCAACGTCCCGTCACGCAACCAAATTCGGTTGCGCCCGCAGAACTCGCCGCGAACGGTGGATACCTCCATCTGCAGTTGGCCGTTGTCGTGCCAGGCCCGCTGAATTCCCGTGCCGTGGGTCATTTTGTATGTGCCCAGAAGGCGGCCCTGCTCGTCCCACTGGTGGCAAATCCCGTGGAGCAAACCGTTTAGGTAAGGCTCTTCGGAGGCCAGCACTCCGTTCTTGTGCCATGTTCGGTGGACACCATCCCTGTGACCGTTTCGCAAGGGGATTTCCTCGCGAAGCAGTCCGGACCGATAAAAGTGTCGTTGCTTCGTGGTTCTCACCACACGTTCATGCGCATCTGACCGACATCCCCACCGTCCGGCATTGTCCATCATTAAAGAGCCTTTCGCCGCGTAAAGCGAGCGTTTCTACCACAATGACGCAGTGTTTTTCAATCGGCAAGCCGAAGTGAATCAGGTTTCCGCCCAATTGCGGGTCTTCCGCGAACCTGATCAGCGACAGTTTCCCGCGATGAAAACCTAGAGGCAAGACTTCGTGGCGGCGGCGGGCGGGTCAAAGGAGGAACGGAAGCGTGAGCGACTAAGCGAACCGACCCGTAGTATCCTTGACGCGCCCGCCGCCGCCATACAATCAACAGGGCTTTCATCGCGCTGTCACTCGCGCGGTCGAATGGCCTGCTGTTTGTTGAATCACTGATTGATGAATCCCAGATTGGTGAATCGCCGGGTGGCGATTTCGTCAAGGGGGCTGCGATTGCGAACCTCTTGGCTTCGGTCTGCGGTCGGCGAGCGGGGAAAGAGGAGCGCAGGCGCAGAGGAGCGCATAGCGAATCGCAGCCGGAGCGCAACGCCCGCCGCCGAGCCGCAGACGGAAGCCTGCCACGCGTGCGGCATAATGCGAATGCCCCCTCGTGACGAGCGCACGGAGTTGCGGAGTGGAACGGGCGCGGTCGTGGGGGCAACAGGGCCGACCGGCAGCCCGTGGAGTCGGGTAAGGGAATGGCATTGCTGCCACTCCCTCCCCTCAGAACCGGACAGGATACTTTCGCATCATCCGGCTCAAGCGATTACAAAGCCCTGCGTGAGCAGAGCCGGTTTTCACGACGGTTTTATCCCGGCGTCCCACTGATGTATGCCGAAACGTTTGTAGAATGCACGGTCTTCAAAATACCGACGCCAGCGCGGATCGAACGGGTTGGCCGTGCCTTTGATCTGCGGGTGTCGCCGGATTTTGGTCTCGGCTGCGTGATACAGCTTCAACCAAACGATTTGGCCGGTCGTGGTTCGGTCGCCGGTATCCACCGCGAACGTCCAACTTCGTCGTCCAATGGTGTGCCAGTATTTGCGCATCACCCACTGGCTCGACTTGTTTGGATGTCGGCGTTTGGCCCAGCGCCAGAGACTTTGCCATAACACATGGTCCACCTTCCTGAATGCGTCCGCTGCCACGATTGATTGGTGATAGTTCGCCCAACCCCGGATGACGGGGTTGAGTTGACGAATCAGAATCTCCTGTGTTGCGGTGGCATTCGTTTTGATGATCGTTCGGACTTTCTCCAAGAAGGCGTGCGTGTTCTTCTCCGACGGTTTGATGAGCAGTTTGCCGTCGTATTTACGGAGGTTTTGTCCGAGGAAGTCGAACCCTTCTTCGATTGGCGTGATGCAGGTCTTCTCGGGCGAGAGATGCAGGCCCCGGTCGCGCAGGAACCGCTCGACCAATGGCCGGACTTCACTTTCCAGCACGTCCTTGGTCGGGCCGGTGATGATGAAGTCATCCGCGTAACGAATGAGGTTGACCTTGAGCCGGTATTGTCTGGCTCCGTCGCGCCGCCTGCGAAAGGCGACTTTCAGGAGTTGCTCCAATCCGTCCAGGGTCATGTTCGCCAGCGTCGGCGAGATGATGCCGCCTTGCGGCGTGCCTGCCTCCGTGGGGAACAAGGTTCGATTCTCGACGTAGCCGGCTTTCAACCATCGCCGTAGAACTTCCGTGTCCGTGGGAATCTGGTGCAGCATCCATTCGTGGCTCAGATAATCGAAGCAGCCTCGAATGTCGCCTTCCAAAACCCACGGCGCGTGGTTCTGCCGACTGAGCACGCTGAAGCATTGCTCCAGCGCGTCCGCCGTGCTGCGTCCCCTGCGAAAGCCGTAGGAGTGTGAATCCCCCAGCGTCTCGGCGATGGGTTCCAACGCCAGCAAGTACAATGCTTGCATGGCGCGGTCTTTCATCGTCGGAATACCGAGCGGACGCAACTTGCCGTTGGCTTTCGGGATGTGAACGCGGCGCAGTGGTTGCGGTTGATACCCGCGTCGTCGTAACGACCCAATGGATTTGTGTTTGGCTCCCGGAGAGTTCCAGATTGCTCCGTCCACTCCGGGGGTTCTCTTGCCTTGATTTTCCGTCACTCGTTTCACGGCCAAGGCTTTGCCGGAAAACGAGTGGGTCAGCAACCGTTGCAAGGCTTTCACCTTGCCCCAGCGGCCTTCCCGTGTTGCCTTGACGATACGCGCTTGCAGCCTTCTGACGTGGCGTTCACACTGGGGCCAGTTCATCTGTTCCCAGCATTGTGCGTGGCCGGAGGATGCACACACAGATTGCTCTGCGTTCATTTGCGATTTCCTCCCACGAAGGTTCTGCGAGTTATCTCGTCACGAATGACCCGCTGGAAGTCAGCCCGCTTGCGCGGCGAGATGGAGCTGCCCTCTCTATCCATCCGATTACCGGATGGCGTTCGCTTTTTCCAGCATCCTCTGCCCGTCAACTCGTCAGCGTGCTTTACAGCCGCGCCTGCCTCTGTGAGGCGAGTTGTCGGGTTTACCGTGTTCCGCTCAAGCAACATGAAGGAGTTAGTCCCTGTCTTTTCACCGGCAGTTTGAATATCCGTGTGCCTCCACTTCACAAAGGGGCAACCCACTGCTTTGCCTTTTGGCTCAAGCCTGTCAGCGTCTTTGGCTTGTTGCGTTTCACGATGTTTACGACAGTTCACTTGTGTTGGACTGGGCCTTCAGCCTTGCTCTCCGACCAACCTTGACGCTGGCAGTCGAGAGACTTCCTCACGGTTGTCTCCTCGCCCAATCGGGCGGAGTAGCGTTGTCACGGCAGCTTCCCACACAACCGTTGCCAGTTGTGCAGGTGCCGTTAGGCTCCTGCGGACGGAACCGCAGGTTCGGCTTATGGTTTTATCCATATCGAACGATTACTTGAGCGACTTTCACGTCGCACGCGAAGCAAACCGTGCGGTGGTCACGGCGGAGAAGAAAGTCGTGCGGAGGATTCCGATGCCGCTTCATTCCTGCTCGAACCCTTGATTCTGGAATTTGAGCGTCTTGCAGTTCTCCGAAACGGTGCGAACAACGTGGTCGGGAATTCCATCCGCAACACGCGCTTGGATTTCCAAGGTCACTTCTACATCCGCACCAATCAGGCTTGTCAGATGTTGAACAACCTCTGCGGAGACTTGCGCCGCGTCACGGTTCAATCGCGCTGGATCGAGTTTGACGCTGCCGAAGAAATGAGTCGGTTTTGGCGGAAGTCCACGTTTGGGCACGGCAATCTCGCCCCCAAGAGTGGGTTGTGTCGTCGAGCCCGCTGACGGGGGAGCGGTTTCAGAAGTTGGGGCGGTAGTGGGACGATCGGCTTCCATTTGGCGCAGCGCCACGTCTGGCTTGACCAAGAGTGCCGATGAATCCGGCTGAATGGTGACATGGCAATTGCTCCGCAAACCGACATAACGCTGCCGTTTCTCATCCCACGAATCAGCAATGGCAAAAGTCTCCGCCGTCCACGTCGTTCGCAAAAGCCCGTCCTGAATGCCTGCAACCAGAACTTCAGGACCGCGCAAACGCTGCAAATAGGGGTACTTCGCGTAATCTTCCACCAACTGCTTCACCGGGACGTGGTTGTCACGCCAGAGTGGAATCCTGTCGAGGTCTTGCCGTAACAAGGTCGGCGCAAACTGGAGCGCCATCTGCGTATCGGACCTCAGTTTCTTGGACGCGCGAACGGCAAGCGGATCAGGGCCGGACAGCCGCACCGCCTGCCACTCCAACGCGGCTTGCGGTGTTGACTGCGTGGGGAATAGCAGCCAACAGAACGTCTCGCCCAGACGACCTTTGATGGCGGTGTTCCAACTCGTCTTTTGGTTCGTCACTTGGCGCACTTGAAAGCCGTCCAGTCCGAGTTGGTCCTTGTCGTTCTCGATGGAATCCCAAGCGAGGTAGAAGCGCATGGCCTCGTCCAACTCTGCCAGGCGTGCGCGGTCTGCCGCGAGGAATACAACGGCGTTCTTGAACAAGCGCGGGCTGTTCGCACGCGCGTCCAGAATGGCTTGTGCCTGTGCTTGAGCTGCATTGCCGGCCTCCCTTGCATACGGATAATCCACACTCAGGACCACCAGTTGTGTTTCCATTTCGTCTGGAATATCCCCTCCGTTCTTTGGAAACAGACGGATTGCGAGGAAGTCCCCGCGCGCCCTCGTGTCCTCCTGCACTCGCTTCTTGATTTCGTCCGTGACGGTGTCGGGATCGCGTTTCATCTGCTCGGCGCGATCCTCGGCGAGTTTGGTCACGGTCGGTTGGGTTGAATACCAATAGCGCGCGTTGTCCTGGTAAAGATACGTGGCGCTTTGGGCAAGATGTCGGAGCGCATCGCCGAAAATCGCGGGACTTTCGCCAGGCTGCACACAGCCAAGTTTGATGCGGCGGTCTTCGACCCCGCGGTTCGCCGCGCCGGGCGTGGGCGCTGACGCCAGAAACAGCGTGCGCGCCACTCGACGACATGCCGAATGTCTGCCGAGATTTGGTTTCTCGCGGTCGAGTTTCAGCGGCAAAGAGCTTTCGCCGTCCACGTCCTTTTCGAGAACCGATTCCCACCCATCGGGCAGGAAGTGGATGATTTCGGAAATCACCCGCTGGTCCAGCAAGGGAATGTGAGCCGGGAGAATGAGCGGGCTTTTGTCACCCTGCTCCCAGAGCGCGTGAATTACTGACGCCATCAGGCGCAACACGCCGCGAGTTCGCTGGAATTTCACCAGTCCAGACCAATCCTGATACAACCGCTCGAAGATTTCGGGATGAATCGGATACGCCGCCTTCAGCTTTCGCTCGTAATCGGCTTCGCGACATTCGGGGGGGAATTCCTGATGCTGGTTTCGATACAAGTCGCAAAAGGCTTTCGCCGCGTTGTCGCGCGCCGTAAACAAGCTGGGGTCGCCAATGGGCTGGAACAACCGTCGTCGGACGATTTCAAAACTCTCCTCCGCGTTGGCAGGACGCCACGACGCCTCAACTCGTCCGATCGCGTTCTTGAGGGCGACCAGCGCCTGTCGGCCACGCGCGCCGCCGACTTCTTCATCATGCACACCGGCAGACGGCGATACCGTTGCTGCATCGCTGGATGCTGGCACGCTGATCACCAGCATGGCCTTCGGCGCGGACTTGGTTTCCTCACTCAAAGTCTGCGCGAACGTGAAATGCGTCTCAAAATCGCCGCCGGGCAAATCCTTCTGCTCGTGCAGTTGCCGTGCATAGGCCACCCATTCATCAATCAGAATCAGACACGGCGAATACTTCCGCAGCAGCTTGCCGATGGCGTCGCCGGGATTGGTCGCCGTTTGGTCTGCTTCCTTCACCATGGCGTAGCCATCCTTCCCGCCAAGTTGCCATGCGAGCTCGCCCCAGAGTGTTCGGACGACTGTGCCGTCGTCCTTCCGGTCGGGTTGACCGGGAGAAATCTTGTTGCCGACGATGACGACGCGGCGAATTCCTTTGGACAACTCGCATTTTGCCTCCTCGAACACGACCTCCAGCCCCGGGAAATCCTTCTGCGAATGTCCGGAAAACAAGTGGTAGAGAGCGAGCATCGAATGGGTCTTGCCGCCGCCGAAATTGGTCTGCAATTCCACCACCGGATCGGACGCCTGCCCGGCCATTCTGCGCACCGCGCGCACGAGCAAATCCTTCAGGCCGGCAGCGAGAAACGTCCGGCGAAAGAACTCAATGGGGTCGCCGTATTCGGATGAAGCCCGGCCTTTGTAAACCTGCCACAAGTCAGCGGCGAATTCGGCCTGTTGATAGCGCCCGGATGCCACGTCGGGGTGCGGCGTCACAACTTCCCGCCACGGGCGCAGTCCCGCCACGCTTTGGCCTTCCAGCACCGTGGCGGCGGCCTTGCGTCGTTCGTGCCGCGCTTGCTCATCAAACTTCACACGCAGCAACTCCGCCTTGTGTCGGGCAATCACTTCAGTCTCCTTGGGCGCGGACACGGCGTTGAGCAAACGCTCCATCGAGTCAAGCGCGCGATAAGCGTCGTCAGTGGTGAACGTCCGCTGATGCGCCCACTTGTTTCTGACATCCCGCAACTCGCTGACCAGACTGCGCTCGGTGTGGCCAAGGACCTTCTTGAAAACATCGTTCCACTGATTCCACAACGTGGCCAGCAGGCTCGCGATGTCCCACTGCGGCTTGTCCGGCGTGCCGAGAAAATCAACCTGCGTCGCGCTCAGAGTTTTCCGGGTTTCGGCGAACCACTCGTCCTGGTAGTTGCTTTTCAGTTCGCGCTCGACGAACGGCTGCAAGCCCGCCGTCAACTGTTCGAGGCATTTCCCGATGCGTTCGTGATTCGTGATGGCCATAAACTATTGCTGGTTGAAATCCGACTCCCATTGCTTGAGGAGCGCGACGATCTTATCAAAGTCCGGCGGCTCGCCGAAAAACATCTGCTGCATTCGCGCGTAATCATCGCGGAGCGCCTTCAAGCGGTGTTCAGGCGGCACGACGCGGAGCGTTCCCTTTGCCGCCTCGCCATAGCGCGCCCAGCTTGTCTTGAAGAACAGATTTTTGTGCTGCGCAACTCGCGCGAGCAAATCCAGCTTCGCGGTTGCGCTCGCACCGATGCACTTCCGGATCAACTCATGGAAATCACAGTAGTGACGCGAAAACCGGTCGGGCATCGGCTTCTCGGCCGGACGATGAAACTCGGCGTGCAGGATGGTGGCCTTCTCCCAAAAGGTGCGTTCAGCCGAGAGCACTTTCACTTCGGCGCTCGGCTCACGAAAACCCCGTGGAAATTCTTCCGCGACGTAGGGAGTGATGGTCTTGGTTTCGCTTGGCCAATGGTCGGCTCGCGCTCCCATTTCAATTTTCACCACGCGCCGGATGTAGCCTGCCGTGTCAGGGGCAAAGCTGGACGGATAATCGAACATCAAGGTCTGCTGGTCCGGGTCTTCATCATCCGCGCGGAGCGACCACTTCTCGTCCGCCCCCACCTTCGCCTTAATGGCTTTGTCCAATGCCGGTTGCAGGACCGAAGCAATCTTCTGCTGACAGGCGGCCTTGAGCGCCTCGATGCGGCGCTGCTTCTCCTTGTTGCTCGCGCCCGCCTCCGGCTCATTCGCACCTCCGAATCCAAGCCAGCCACGGTCAATCGAAACGTCGATGTCCTCAGAGAACCGTTCGATGACCTTGAACACTTTGGACAACGATGTGCCGCCCTTGAAAATTAGGTGCTCGCCGATGTCAGGCAGCCGGAACAATTCCTTCAACGTCCAGCATACCCAGAAATCCTTTTCCAGAATCACAGCACCCATGCCTGTCTTCAAGGCGGCACTCTCAAAGAGTTCCGCCCGCTGCCGCTGGGAAATTTGTAAAATGGTATCCATGCCTCAAGTTTGAGTGATCTGCCGGACGAGCGGGCGCATCCAAACCACAAGTTTTGAATTGAGGGACGCCAAATCCTTTTTGGTGCTCGCGTCCAAATCGCGCTTGAGGCGGTCAACATGCTTCGCCACGTCGGGGCTGCCTTTGAGGTAGCGCAAGGCTTGGATGACGAGTCCGGCTCGCGTGCCAGCCCCTAGCAAATTGCGTGGTGCGGCCCGGCGAAAGATTAGCGTCAACTTGCCGAGTGAAACTTTCCGCGGCACACCGTCCGTGAGAATGATGATCTTGGCCGGCACTTGGTCTGACAATCCCAGCGCATTCGCGGCGTAAGCCCCCGTGAACTGCCACTGCGCGTGGCTGCCGTCCATGAGCGCCCGCACTGTCGCCATGATGTCCGGTGCGGTCTGGCCGATGATCGGATTCGCGCGCGGCAAATCGTAAAGCCCCCGGCGAATCCGCCGAATTTTCCCCGCTTTCACCAAGCGACTTAATGCCTTACGAATGGCATCCTGGCCACCAAAGTCGGCAAAGTGCCTTGCCGAAAAGACTGAGGCGGCCGGTCGCGACCGAATTGACCGGAGTATCACTTTATCAATGGGTTGGGCGGTTGTCTGCATTTGCGTTCTGTCACAAAAACTGCCTAGTTTTTGTGACCGTCACAAGTCAATTCTCACTCGTTTCAGATGTAGTGCCTAAACGGTAACGGCGCTTTCGGAACTGCCGGGCCACTGACCAAAACTTCGCCGACGGCATCTGCGAATTTCAGCGTGACCGGCACGCCATCCGCAAACCGGCACGAATTGTAATTCAACTTGGTCAGCGCGAGCACGTCCTGAAGAACGGTTTCAATTGGTGCTTCGCCTCTGTTGACCTCAACAAGAAGCGGAGATGGGACTTCCTTGCCCGGATACGTTTGGAGTCGTGGAGTAAAACCGCGCGACCAAAGGTAGGCAGAACGGGAATCTTGAATCCACGCTACACCGCGCATCACCGGCATTGATCCTTGTTCGCGGTAAAGGCGGAAGGAGTCCGCGTCATCAATCTTCACGCCCACAACTTGCGTGCGCTTGCCGGCCGCTTCCAAAAACCCATTCCATTCCGGCTCATCGAAGCGGACTCGGCCATGCACGAACAGTTGCTCGGGCGGGTTGCCGTCGTGCTTCGACTTGTAGGATTCAATGGCCTGACTGAGCAGTTGATACGCTGCGTTTGTCGTCAAATGGAAGTGTCCGCGCTTTCCCGTCATCCACGGGCCGACGTTGCCCTTGAAAACCACACCGTCGCCGGAGTCGAGAAACATCTGCGCGGCGCAACAAGCGGCCTGCGGATCAGCGTTCTTCTCGTCGCGTTTGTAGGCAAGCCCGACGTAGCAGACGCCTTTTCTCACGCCGTTCAATTTCCAGGGACGCCCGCCCACCTTGTAGTAAATCGCAGAGCCTAGATTCCACGCGATCTCGGATTGCAGCTTGTCGAGTTGGCGGGTCGGCTTTCCCGCCTTGTTCAGAAATTCGCGGTGCGCCAGCGTGCTTTCGCGAACAACCTGAGTCAGGATACTCTGCGACAACAGCCGACCTTTGATTTGGTTTCGGAAATCGGGGTCATATTGATACGGCACGGCCGCTTCGTTCCATTCCCCGAACAATGCCGGCTGTTTTTGGAGCTTGTGCGCTTCCGATGGTTTCATCGTTCCGGCTGCATGGATGCGGAGTTCTGACGCAACCGTCTGCGCAGGACGGCAATACTTGTAAACATCTTCGGGCGCGATAATGAACCAGAGAGTGGGCTTGTCCTCCTCGGTTCGTATCGCCTCCAAAATCCGTTCGGTGAAAAATCCCGCTGTCTCGTAAACCCGTTTGAATCGGTCGCCAATGAGCACATGCTTCATTAAAGCCGATTCTTCAAACTCAATGGTCACCAGCGGTTTCGGACTGAAAGGAATCCCAAACGCCGCCTCAAATCCCGGAAATGGTGGGCGAAGGCGTGTTGGTTTTTCTTCCACGACAGGACGCTGGATTTTGTCCACCCATTCCGCGAACCGCCGAATGCCTGTCTTTGTTCCGATGACCCCGTAGCGCACGCCAAACGTCTGCGCCGGATCGAACGGCCCGAACAGGCTCAAACCGTCGCGAGGGTCTTCAATGCTCTGACTGTGGCCAAACAGCAGTGTCGGTTCAGGGATGTGGATGAGCTTGTTCACGCTTCAACCTCCTCTTCTTCCGATTCGTCGCCTTCTTCGTCGTCATGTCCGGGTTCTTCAACCGGCGGCTGCTCTTCCATCAATTGGAATGAAACCGGGCTCTCGAACAACATCGGCGTCCGCTTCGCGATCAGGAACTGATCGCTCGACAAGGGAATCTGAATCTCGTTGCCATTCTCGCCCGCAAAGAAAGTCATAGTCGCCAGAATCCGGTCTAGCCAATCATCGTTATACCAACTCTTGCACTGGCTGCGGCGGGCGGCGTGCTGCTTCGCTTTGCTTTCGTAAAGAACGCCGTTTTCCGTGAATGCAACGTGCGCCTTTACCGCAAATCCTGTGAACGGCCAGAAAAAGGGGCGTGCCTGTATGCCGAAATGCCAGTTGCGATACCGCGTCTGGCCTTCTTTCGCGCTGAACGATTTGTATCCCACCATCGCGCGCCAGCACTTCTCTCCGGCAGGATTGGTGAAAAACACTTTGTCGTTTTCCACCAGCCCTTGCTTGAACCAGTAATACTTCGCGCCGCCGGAAAGTTCGTATGGCAGCAATCCCTTGGAGATGGCGAATCGCTCGAAGCCATCACGAAACATCCCGCTCAGAATGTATCGTGCATCGCGACGCTCGATTTTGGGATGCTCCATGCCGTCTTTGCTGAAGCCATCTACGCTCAACTCCACGCTGTGAACGATCTCCAGCCCATGTTCAGCAAGCTGCGCCGAGAGTTCGTCTGCCTTTGCAAAACTAAACAAACAAGTGCCATGCGGTCGGGTCGGGACAGAGAACTCCAAAATTTCGTCTTCCACGGCCTTCTTAAATTTGTCCTGCGGGTCTATCGAATGTAGCCATACCGTCTCTGGCAGCTTGGAGAACTCGAACCAGTTCGAGGCACAGCGCTCCGGCGTGGGAGTCACGCCTTCTGCAACCGAGTAATTGTCGCGCCACCATTTCGTGACGGCATCGGGAGTGAAACGCGGGTCGCGCTCAATGCCATCCTCCTGCAACTTTTTTAAGAGACTGCCATAGCCGGTGGTCCAGCCCTTAGAAAAATCAATGCAGTTCAAACGTTGAAGCTCGATGTTGATGTCATCATGCCGGATGTCATCAATCCGCAGCGGGATGATGAAGTCCTGGATGTTTCGTCCCACCTTGCGCGCGACCGTCAATTCCATCAGCGCGCCCTGCTTTTGGTTCGACGTTTTGGATAGCACGAACAGGAACTTTGCCGTCCGCTCGCGAATTGCGACTTCGATGTCCCGCCAGAAATCCTCGCCGCCAAGCAATTTCGTCAGGTCTGACCACACTGGATAACCTTCGCGTGCCAGACGCAGGGCCAGCCAGCGCGTGAACAAATTATCTTCCGGGTTCGCATGGCTCACAAACAGCATGTTTCGTGGTTTGGCCGAACTGGATTTCGCGTCTGTCATAATCATCAGAGCTTTAGATCAATTCCCCCTGCGTCGGCGTCGCTGCCGCCTTCCGTTCCTCCGCCAATCGCTGCACATCGCTCCACGAGAGCACGAGGGCGTTGTAGGCGATGGCTTCTTGCGCCCATTTGCGACGTTCGCAAATGGTGTAGAGCCGATACGACAGGTCGCGCGCGACCTCGGCTTTTGCACCGAGTTGCTGGATCAATTCCGCCGCGCCGGACTCGCCTTGCTCCAGGCGGCGAATCAGGTGATGCGTGATTTCCCAAATCGTCAGGCGATTGTCCGTGGCCGGATTCCTGCCTGCGCCGTGCTTGGCGCCTGCCTGTTTGGCAGACAGGCGGCAGGCAGGCCAATCCGCGTCCAACTCCTCCTTCTTCAGCAGGCGCACCTTGCCGCCTTTGGCTTCGAGAATGCCGGCGTCCTGCATGCCGCGCACGCTCGTGTTTTTAGCCGTGCAAAGCGTCTCCGCCACGCCATACGCGCCCTCGGCAAATCCGTTCTGGTCGAACCACGCCAGCGCCCAGCGCGTGTCCGCGTCGAACTCGCCTTCCTGTTCGGCCAGCACCTCGTCGAGGCACTTGTTGATTTCCGTCAACGCCGACCGCACCGACATCGTTGAGCCATCCGTCTCCAGCACCTTGGCATAACGGGAAAACACTGCCATGCCCGGACCAATGGCGGCTTGAGCCAAATCCACCGGCGCGATGTTGCCCTTCTGCATAGCCCGCAACGCTTCGGGTAACTCCCGTTTCAATGCGGCCAGAAAATCGCGACGCGAAGCAACGCCAGCGTCTTTCGGTCGCGGGCGGCATACGAGGACGATTGAAGAGGCGAGAGCATTTGTTCCGATGCTAACACTACGAGAGCCTCTCTCTGTGCGAATCGGCCATGTGCCAGTTATTTGAAAACCCTGAGAAATCAATGCTTGAAGCATGGTTTCCCAGCCGGTGGATACCCGCCCCGACTGCCCACCTTCACTCTCTTCTTCTTCGGTCTCTTCCGCCTGCTTAAAGGCGTAGTAAATAGTGCATGGAAACGAAGCGGATTGGAATAAACGCAGCTTCCCAAAAACTTCTGTCAGACCGCTCTCGAAGAACTTTTTAGCTGCGTGGGAATCGCCGTCAAATCTTGTAGCGGATACAATCAGTTCCTCGGCCTTTGGAACAAGCAGCGTGGAAAGCAACTTCGGATAGACCGAGGCCAAACTCTTTCTGAGCCACACGTAGAAGAAATCCGAGAGGTCCGCATAGCCGATGTTGTCGTAATAAGGTGGGTCGGTAGAAAAAAGCACCGAGGTTTTCAAATCCAGCTTTGCAGCCGATTTTTGTTCTGCACTTCCAGCTTTGCCCCCGCTCGGCAGTCCTGAAATTGCGCGCACGATTCCTTGGGCGGTTACTGACATATCTCCTGCGCCTTCGGCAAATGGATTTACTTCTGTGAAATCCCAAACCATAGGCAGAGCCTGCCGGGCAAATGTTGACTTCGCTTGGTCGCGAGTTGGACTCCACGCCACCAGCGTCGAGTTGTAATCAGCAAGTTTGCTGATCGCCATTCCGAGATACGTGACAGTCGCAATTGCGTATGCGGAGCGAAACTCGGCAGCCGCCTCCTTCGACGTGCCAGCCGCATCGCGCTCAATTTTTTGCAGTGCTTCCGGAATTAGATCGCAGAAGACGGCTAACATGCGCAATTGTCTGTTTGTAAACAAGTCGCTTGCTTTGGTAAGACCGAAGTTTCTGCACCAAACATCTCTGGGGTTAGCGGCGAGTTCAACATCGAGTCCAGCCGGTGGCGAAGCCGGCGGTGTTTCATCGACTGCGTCCGGTGCTTCCAAGTATTTTCGTCCATGCTTCGCTTTGACCACGACTGCGGTGGAAACACGGCCCAGTCGTTTCGCAATTGCTTCCGCAGCGACGTAGTCCCGCTCCGTAATTGTCTTGCAGAAGGCGCACTCAAAGATTCCTGACATCCCTCGTTTCAGGCCGGCCTTGGGGTCGGCATACTGCGGCGGCGGTGTGTCGCGAATCACGAAGCGAACTTTACTGCCATTAAGCTGTGGCCAGAGGTATTGTTCTTGGCCTTCCTTTGAGGAGAGAACAAAAGACGAGAGTAATGGTGTAAAACGTCCACAAGCAGGATTCGAGCACTTGACCGTGCGCGCCCACAGCCAGGCAATCACCGTCGCTTCACCGCCGCCATGTTCCTTCGGCAGCTTCACCTTGGGATACAGATGGCCGATGCGTTTCTCCGCCTCGTCGCGCATCCATTGGCCGTAGTAACGAATGTCCTCGGCCAGTCCCGCCGCGCCTTTCCACGAGCCGGACGCACCGAGTTTCTTCTTCGCCTCCGGGTTCACCGGCGGTTTGCCTGCAAACTTTGGCGGGATTTCAATGAGCGCCTTGTTGATGAGCACCGGCACGGGATTCAAATCGCTCGCGTGCGCCTCCAGCCCCAACCGTTGCGCCTCCAGCGGAATCGAGCCGCCGCCACAGAACGGGTCATAAACCGGCGGCGCATGTTTCGCCAGGAAGGCGAGCAACTCATCCGGCCGGGCGGGCGGCGTGACGCCCGACGGGGCGACGGACCGGGCGATTTCGTAACGCGCGGCGCTGAGCACGCGCTCGTTGTTCGAGTTTTCCCACTTCACGAGGTCTTCGATGATGCGAAAGAGCCGCTGCCGTTCCTTTTCCTGCGCCGCCTCGGTTGGAAACTTGTCCGGATGGGCCGAGGGGTCATCCACCAACGACGCAAACAGCACCGCCCGGCACGCCGCGAGTGGCCGTCGCGCCCACCACAAATGCAGCGTGGACGGATGCCCATGCCGGATGGATTTCTCGCGGGCGGCCTCCTTGTTGATGGCCTCCAGCGGCAACGCGACTTCAATCAGTTTCTTTTTGTAGGTCATGGAGATTCAACCGCGAATGGACGCGAATAGACGCGAATTAGGGAAGGGCTGCCAAAAGCGATGCCCGAGATTCGAATGGAATCCACTTGCACCGCCACCCTCCAGGGCGGGCGAGGTCACCCTTCGAAACTCAGGCGGCTCTCGGTATCGTTGCTGTGAACAGATTGCGCTCATGATCCGATTCCAATTGCAGAGCCGGAATGGCCGCCAATGCGCGTCGAATGCCCGTGCCGATGCCGCGGTAGGGCAGTTCTTTCGTGGCGAAGGAAGCGATTAAAGGATTTCGGATCAGGGAGACGCCGTTGCGAATGTTCTCGATGGTGAGATTGTTCGGCAGCGAGCCGGGGCTGATCAGTTCGATGCGATTGTCGAACACGAAAACGCGCCACGGCGCGGAGATGAAGTAGTCGCGGTGCAACAGCATGTTGACGACAAGTTCCTCCAGGGCTGAGGCCGGGACTTCCAAATCGCCCTCGGTGTTGATTCCCTTGTTGCCCTGAACTCGCCGTAGATTGCGGGTGAGGAAAGACATCATCCCTTTGTGCAGATTTCGCAGGCAACCGGGAATGTCTTCACTGTCGCGATACTTGCTGCCGGCGGGATCATTCCCGACGAAGGAGACAGCCTTAACGACGAAGGCAGGCCGATGACGCTGAGGATGTCGCCCGAAAAGCATCAGCCCGGCGAGGTTGAGCAGGTTGTCCCGCGCCAAACCGAGGTTGTGTAGCAACTGGGCCAGGGAAATACCGTCCCGTTCGAGCACCCTGTCCAAAGGGCCTCCATACTGCTTCTCGAAAAACTCACGGACGTGGTCGGCGTCAACGTCTCCGACGGTCGTGCCCTCGACCGGAACTTCATCCGCATGGACGAGGTCGGCGCTTTGCAGCAGCCGTTGGATTTCCTCGCGTGAGGTCACGCGGCGCTTGTCTGAGCCGGACTTGACCCAGAACACCCCGTTGCTATCGGAGTACGGTTTGGAAAGGCCCTCCGGGACGGAGACGACCATCACGAGTTGGCCGGCGGCTGTCGCGATGTTTTCCGTGGTTGGGTTGATTGATGGACGGACGAGATTGGTAGCGGTGTTGGAAAGCAACTGATTGATGCGGCGGATGTCCTCTGCCGACAGCCCCACTACCACCCCTTGGTCGCTCACGCCGATGATGATTTTGCCTCCCTTGCTGTTGGAAAACGCCACAAGGTCGCCGGCAAGCGATTCGGGGTTTCGGACATCCTGCTTGAATTGGGTGCGGCTGTCTTCGCCGCGCGCGATCAATTCGATAAGCTCTATTGCTTCCATAGTTGATAAATCTCCTTTCTCCGGGCGAATGCCTCGTGACCGCCTTCCATGATGGACACAATCGCCTTTTGAATTCCGGGCTCGTCAATGCTCCCGACCTGGACCTTTCCCTTTCCGCTTGCGAAAGAACAAGCGACGACCTGTTCAGCATCGCCGAGCACAGGGAAGTTGGCGTTATGCGTGGCAAAGATAAACTGGATGCCCTTCTTGAGGCTGCGGACAAGTTTGATCACGTCGTCGAAAATGGTCTGGTTGTCCAGATCATCTTCGGGCTGGTCAATAACGATGACGTCGTTCTCGCGCTGGCTCAGGATGAAAAGAATCAATGCGGAAGCCCTCTGCCCCAACGAATGTTCCCGCAAGTCTTTGCCGTGATACTCGATCCGGAACAGGTTGGGCACTTGCCACGTGAGGAGGGAGGCTCTGGCGTCGTTGAAATAGCGGCGAAACACGTCGCCCGATTCACCGAGAGAGCCGCAAATCGTGTCGAGCGATTCGTAGATCGAGATGAAGTCGGAGTGCTGCTCGACCACTCCTTGGAGAGTGGCCTCACGAAGCCGGCTGCCCCGGAAATGGGTCTGCAATTCCCGGAGGAAAGCCGACTTGTCACCCTTGTACACCGGGATGATACGCAGCGCACCCTGGCTGGTGTTGAGCTTCTGAACTTCCGCTTCGATCTCCTTGAACTCCTGATGCCAGAGATCGGACAGCCGTTTCAGTTCCTTCAGCAACTCAGCGTGAAGGGCGTTTCTCCGGGTGCGGCTTTTCGCGACTTCTCCAAGCGCCAGTTTAGCTTTCTGAAGTTCAGCGTTGAGCTTTACGAAGTCGTCAGGGCGCACCGTGACTCCTCCCTTCTGTTGCAGTTGTTCACTCAACTGCCGCTCGATGGCCGCGAAATCATCTTTGAGCGCCTCGCGCCGGCGCTCCAATTCCTTCAGTTTTTCGCGCAATGTTCGCGAATCGTTGCGCGCGTCTGTCAACGCCTGCCGAATTTTCTCAGGGGCTTTGCGAAGCCGGTCGAGAATCTCATTGATTTCCTGAATAAGGTCAGCGTTTTCCTTTGACTCCAGGCGAGGTAAAGCGAGGAGTTCGGCCTCCTGCTCGCGCAGAAACGTGTCGAAGGAGCGAACGAAGGTCTCTGCCCCCTCAACGACCCGTCGGGCGTGCGTTACGTCAGTGTTGAATTCCACCTGACGCTGCAACTGTTTTTCGACTCCGTATTTTCGAAAGAGCTCAAGGCGGAATTCCGTGTCCTTCTTCTTGTTCTGGTACTCATTCTCCAGCGTGTCGAGGTCCTTCAACTTGTCGAGGTTGGCAAGCACGTCCATGACCCGTTGCCGCTGGGCCGCAATCTCGCTCCGAGTCGCATCCAGTTTTGCTCCCAGCAAGCGTTCGACGAGTTCACGTTCCGACCCCTCTCCCCTTTTCACAAGCTCCTTTTGGCCGAAGAAGAGCGGATTCTTGATGGGGATGCGAACTCCCGGACGTAATTCTCCATCGAAGTAAACATCTGAGCGCTCGTTGAGGATTCGCCGAACCTCAAAGCAACGGCCCTGTGCGTCTTCGGCTTCGACTACAACTTTGCCCCCACTGCCGAGGGCAAATCGAACCAACTCTTGCTTGTACTTGAGGTCCAACTCCTCCGCAGATTCAGGTAGCGGCAATTGCAGGGCGTAGCGGAGACATTCGAGAACCGCTGATTTGCCACTCCCTCGTATTCCGATCAGGCAGTTCATCTCGTTGGAAAGGTCCACGCGACTACCATCCAGGATTCCGCCTTCAAAACGGAGGGCACGCACCCAAGAGTGAGCTTGCTGCCGGATTGACTCAGCGGACAGCCGCTCCGCGCTGGGCTTCAGCGCGAACTGGATCGCTTCGAAAGTGAAAGCTCCAATTTTGACATAGGTCGCCGGGCCACGTCCGATCTCTTCAATGGTCTTGGGATCAGAGCCTTCGACCTCGGATGGATACCAGCCGCCAAGCCAACTCTTGACTTTGTCACGCAGGTCTCGCGTCCGCACTTTTTGGAACGCAGCCGTGCGAAAACGAAAAAGGTCATTCCTGCCCAGTTCGGTGATGCGTCCCCCGTCAAGCCCGCCCCAAAGGCCGTTGTCCGCTTCCACGTGGGCGAAAATCAGCAGATAGTCCTTCTCAAACTTGTCCAGTTCGCGAATCGTTTCCAGGAGGTCATGATTCGACCGGGCATTCCTGTTGTCATAGCCCGTTTGCCCTGCAAACGCCACTCCGAGGAAACTGTTGATGTGGTCTGCTTGCTCGCGATTGTCGATCCAGTCTTCGTGGAAAACCACCAAGGTGTGGATACCGTTACGGCCGTCCTTCACCGACAGTTCAACACCAGGCATCAAGTGGATGTTTTCCTTCCTTGCCGCCTTTCGAAGCGCTTTGAATTCACTCAGGTCGAATTTGTTGTGGTTTGTGATGACACCCACCCTGATGTCCGCCTGCTTTAGCGCAGCCACGTAGCGCGTGACAAAGTCTTGCTCGTCGCCGCTGTCTTTGAACTCGCGGTCACGGCGGGTGTGTAAATGGAAATCAGCTCGCACCCAACGACTGCCGTGGGCGAAGAAATTGGTTGTTTCAGACATGATTTGCTCCTTCTGTTTTGACCACTGGACGGAATCCGCCAAGAAAGATGCCTTTCGTCGCGAAAAGATCGACCCCTGATGCCTGCATGTTTGGTGGGCGGAAACCGCGAGACATCAAGCATGCGCCTCCAGGAGGGCCGAATCTCTTCCGAAGCGCTTGGAACGATGTTTTCATTGGCCGCGAGATTACTGGATCTGACTGGCCTTCGTCAGGCACGGAAATTTGGCGAGTCGGAAAAAGCTGATGCCAAGGCCCGGCCAGTTCCGGGTCGCGCTCCAACTGATCCCATCGCTCAGAGGCGCGGCGTCGGATGCTTTCGAAGTAGCCTGGCGGTAGCATGGTCGGGCCGTGTTTACGACTTCTGCGCGTTCGCTTTCTCCAGCAACTCGGACAACTTAAAGTTCACGCTGGCTGTGGCGAACTCCGGCTCGTGAGCGAATGGTTGGTGCAGGTAGATCGGGGTTTGCGCGACCCCTGATTCCACAAACACAATCGCCAGAACAAACGCATCGGGCCGGTTTAAGCTGGTTAAGATTTCATTTTTGGTAACAGTGACGGTCGGCGCTCCTTTGACACGGCCCTTGACCTCAATGAAGCGAAGCCGGTCGGTTTTCGGGTCACGGCTTTCGATGTCGTAGCCACGGTTCTCGGCGCTCACGTCGCGGGGTTGGAAACCCTGTTCGCGCTCGAACTCCATCACCTTTCCCATCGCCAGCCGTTCGATTTCGCGGTCGGGCGTGCCATAGGCGGGCGGGGTTTCGCGCAGGGCATCTGCTGTGCCCCCGCCATTGGCGAAGAAACCTACGGGAACGATCAGCCCGCCAGCCAGGACCGTTGGCGGACGTGCCACGATGGTTTTCTCCTGCTCCAGTTCTGTCATTCGCTTCTTGAGCCGGTCAGCAAGCTCGTCGGCGGTGCGCCGCGCGTTCGCAGAGTTCAAGTTTGACCGGCTCTTGCCGGCATCTTCCTGTGCCTTGAGGACGTTCGCGCGATGATCCCAATAATTGATTTCCGCAGTCAGCCGGGCTTTGACCTGCTGCATGACTTTCTGAATGTAATGCTCGCGGCGAGCGCGGACTTCTTCAAGATGCGGCGGGACTATCCGTTGAATGGCAAAAGCGAGGGCGCGCTGTTCGAGATTCTGGTTGAGCCAAGGTTCATCAAGCAGAGGGCGCACCGCCGCGAGTTGCTCTGCGGTTGCAGGCGTGTAGTCGAGGTAGGGAGCGTATCCTGCGGCAATCAACTGGCCGGAACGCGTGATTTCAACAAACTGAAGCTGGCGGGAGATTGTCAGCGGATTTCTGTTGGCGTCTTTGCGACCGTCGGTAATGGAGTGTTCCAAGTAGAACAGGATGCGGGGTTCGGTTCCCGTGTCGTTGGGGTCCACCAGCACCGCCCCCTGTCGCAACGTGTCACGATGGCGCTCCAGCACGAGATCAATCGTGGCGTCCAGCAGCGGATGACCGGGGGCGATGAGCGCCGCGGGCGGCTTGTCGGGAAGGCGAATGTCGCCCTTGTGGAAGGTGACGCGCTCGTAGGCGTTCAGCACGGGAGCACGAGTGCCAATGATGCGGTCGCGCTGTCGAATTTCCGCCGGCACACGGCGGATCTCGAATCGTCTGGGCTCGCGCTTGTGGAGCTGGCCGCCATACATTTTGAAGGCTTCCTCAAAAAACGAGCCGATGTAGTGGGGCTGAAGCTTGCGCGCTTGCGCCCGGTCCATCTGATCGCGAATTTCTCGGACCCGCGTGGCGGTAAGGGTTTCGTGGACCAAATAACGGTCTTCAATGAGGCCGCGGAGGTGTTCGACATCAAGTTCCGTGTCAATCACCTGGTCGAGGCGGGCTTTGACCTCTGGCCTGTTCCCTTCCCGGATTGCCTCAATCAGAAGGTCACGAAGCGACCGGTCTTTGAACATTTTGCCCAACACATCGAAAACGGCGCCCCCAAGTGCTTTTCGTTGTTCAGCGAGTTTTTCAAAAAGCCGGTGGAAGACATGCCCCTCTCGCGTTTCCATAGCGACGAGGTTCCACAAATGACAAAGTTCAGTCTGACCGATTCGGTGAATCCGGCCAAACCGCTGCTCGATACGGTTCGGGTTCCATGGCAGGTCGTAGTTCACCATCAGGTGAGCGCGCCGATGCAAGTTGATGCCCTCGCTGGCGGCGTCAGTCGCGACGAGGATCAAAACTTCGGGATCCTGCTCGAACGCCTCCTGAAATTGTCGGCGCCGGTCACGCGGAGTCTGACCGTGGATCGTGACAATGTGGTTCGGATTCCCCAACAGCGACGAAAGTTTGTCGTTGAGATAATTAAGGGTGTCGCGATGTTCGGTGAAGATCACGAGCTTGCGCCGATTGCGGTTGGCATCGAACATTTCCGGGTTCTCAAGGATCGTCTTGGAAAGCTCTTTCCACTTCGTGTCGTTGCCGGAGCGTTTGAGTTTTGCCGCCTCGGATTCGAGTGCGCGCAAGGTTCGGATTTCTTCCTCCAGTTCCGCGATTGTCAGGGCTGCCGTTGCCTGGTCAACGATTTGTTCCTCGGCGGTTTCCAGTTCCTCTTCGGGTGCGTCCTCAAGGTCGTCAATGTCCTCTTCCTCCAAGTCTGGACTTTGGCTGAGTCGGTCTGAGGCCGCTGCGCCACGGCGAAGGAGTTTTTCCTCGCGCAAGCGGTCTTCGAGACGTTCGCGACGTCGGCGCAGTGATTGGAAGATGGCTTCCGGCGAGGAAGCCAAGCGGCGTTGAAGAATCGTGAGGGCGAAGCCGACCGTGCCGCGCCGTTTTTCATTGTCCAGGTTGTCCGCGCGATTGAACTGCTCACAGACGTATTCCGTCACGTTCTTGTAGAGTGCGGCTTCTTCTGGCGACAAGTCGTAAGGCACGGTGTATGCGAACCGGTCGGGAAACAGCGGCTTGCCCTCCATCGTGACGAGTTGCTCCTTTACCATGCGCCGCATGATGTCGCTCGCGTCAACAGTGTGGGCGGCATCTCGCGGCTTGCCCTCAAACCGGTCGCCATCAATTAAGGACAGGAAGAGGTGAAAATCTTGCTCCTTGCCGTTGTGCGGCGTCGCCGTGAGCAACAGGAGTTGGCGCGTGTGCTCGGAAATCTTCCGGCCGAGTTTGAAGCGCTTTGTTTCCTTCTTCTCCGATCCAAAATAGGAGGCCGACATCTTGTGCGCTTCGTCCACCACGACAAGATCCCAATCGGTGGCGACAAGTTTGTCTTGAACGTCCGGATTCCGGCTGAGTTTGTCGAGACGGCAAAGGCAAAGGCTGTGCTCTTGAAACCAGTTGCCGGTGCGCGCGGCTTGCAACCCTTCGTTCGTCAGAATGTCGAACTGAAGATTGAACTTCTGGTCCAGTTCATCCTGCCATTGTTCCACAAGGCTTCCGGGAGCAATGATCAGACACCGCGCAACGTCCCCGCGAATGATGAGTTCCTTGATCAACAACCCAGCCATGATGGTTTTCCCGGCGCCCGGATCATCTGCCAGGAGAAACCGCAGCGGCTGACGGTTCAGCATGGTTTCATAGACGGCGGTGATTTGGTGTGGCAGCGGCTCGATAGATGAAGTGTTGACGGCGATCAGGGGGTCAAAGAGGAATGCCAAGCTCAGGCGCTGCGCCTCGGAGGCCAAGCGGAACAAATGACCGTCGGCAGTGAAACTCAGGGGCCGGGACTGTTTTACCAATTCAAGGTTGGCCTCCTGGTCGCGAAAGAGAAGCTGTGTGCTCGGTTTGCCCTCACCGTCCACGTAGGTGACTTCGAGCGCCTGATCGCCGAACATCTGGACGTGCTTGATCGTGACGACCGAGTTCGGCACGAGCCCGCGAACCAAACTGTTCACCCTGATGTCTTCGAGTTTTGTCATAACGGCTTCCAGTTAACAGGCCATTCTTACCACACGACTTTATGATTGAATATGCCGTTGTTTGATGTAAATATGATTTTATAGTCAGACATGACCGAGTTTGAAGCCGCCTGCGGATTCACGATTGAGCGCCTTCGCACATTCTGCCGGATTGCGGAGGCTGGCTCGATCTCGTTGGCTGCGAAGGGTGATCTGACTCGGCAGAGCCAGTTCAGCCGGCAGGTGAAGGAACTGGAGGAGTTTTTTGGAACCAAGCTGGTGGAACGAGCCGGGAAAACCATTCGATTGACGGAAGATGGCCGGAAACTGGCCGTCCTCACGCAGGCGTATTTCCGTTCGGTCGAAGAACTGCGGTCAAGCTTTTCCAAAGACGAAGTTGTCCGCATCGGGGCGGGCGAAAGCGTATTCCGATGGCTGCTGATGCCTCGCCTTGTGGAACTCCAAGGGCTGTCAGCGTCCGCCCGTTTTGAGTTCCTGAACCAAACCACCACCCAATCGGTTGACGCGGTGAAGGCCGGCCACATTGACCTAGCCATCGTCCGCAAGGATGCAGCGGATGATTCGTTGAGCGCCCTGCCGTGCGGATCACTGGCTTATGCGCTGGTGGTTCCGCGCAAGCTCCTGCCTGGACGTACCGCCGCGGGATTCCAGCTTCTCCAAAACATCCCGTTTGCGCTGCTGACCAGCGACGGTGTCTTGGCGAAGGGCATTCAGGCGCTGGCAGCGAAGCTTAACGTGAGACTCGATATTCGGGTGAGAGCCGAGAGTTTTAGTCTATTGATCTCCGCGATTGAGACCGCGAACCTCGCGGCCGTTGTTCCGGTGCCTGCGGTTGCGGGGTTGTCGAAGGAACGATTTGCGAGCATCGAGGCTGACGAATTGAAGTCGCTGACTCGCGAGCTTGTGCTCGTCCATTCACCGCAGGCTGCTGCTCTGCGAGAGAACATCCGCCGAATCGCGCCGCGCATCTCCTCTTTGTTTGGCGGATGAATCCCGGAATCCCGGGTTGGTTTATGGCTTCGGTCTGTGGGCGGCGAGCGGGGAAGTGGAGCACAGGCGGAGAGGAGCGCATAGCGGATCGCAGCCGGAGCGCAAAGCCCGCCGCCGAGCCACAGACGGAAGCCTGCCGCGCTTGCGGCATGATGCGGATGCCTGCTCGTGACGAGCGCACGGAGTTGCGGAGTGGAACGGGCGCGGTCGTGGGGGCAACAGGGCCGACCGGCAGCCCGTGGAGTCGGGTAAGGGAATGGCATTGCTGCCACTCCCTCCCCTCAGAACCGGACAGGATACTTTCGCATCATCCGGCTCAAGCGATTACAAAGCCCTGCGTGAGCAGAGCCGGTTTTCACGACGGTTTTATCCCGGCGTCCCACTGATGTATGCCGAAACGTTTGTAGAATGCACGGTCTTCAAAATACCGACGCCAGCGCGGATCGAACGGGTTGGCCGTGCCTTTGATCTGCGGGTGTCGCCGGATTTTGGTCTCGGCTGCGTGATACAGCTTCAACCAAACGATTTGGCCGGTCGTGGTTCGGTCGCCGGTATCCACCGCGAACGTCCAACTTCGTCGTCCAATGGTGTGCCAGTATTTGCGCATCACCCACTGGCTCGACTTGTTTGGATGTCGGCGTTTGGCCCAGCGCCAGAGACTTTGCCATAACACATGGTCCACCTTCCTGAATGCGTCCGCTGCCACGATTGATTGGTGATAGTTCGCCCAACCCCGGATGACGGGGTTGAGTTGACGAATCAGAATCTCCTGTGTTGCGGTGGCATTCGTTTTGATGATCGTTCGGACTTTCTCCAAGAAGGCGTGCGTGTTCTTCTCCGACGGTTTGATGAGCAGTTTGCCGTCGTATTTACGGAGGTTTTGTCCGAGGAAGTCGAACCCTTCTTCGATTGGCGTGATGCAGGTCTTCTCGGGCGAGAGATGCAGGCCCCGGTCGCGCAGGAACCGCTCGACCAATGGCCGGACTTCACTTTCCAGCACGTCCTTGGTCGGGCCGGTGATGATGAAGTCATCCGCGTAACGAATGAGGTTGACCTTGAGCCGGTATTGTCTGGCTCCGTCGCGCCGCCTGCGAAAGGCGACTTTCAGGAGTTGCTCCAATCCGTCCAGGGTCATGTTCGCCAGCGTCGGCGAGATGATGCCGCCTTGCGGCGTGCCTGCCTCCGTGGGGAACAAGGTTCGATTCTCGACGTAGCCGGCTTTCAACCATCGCCGTAGAACTTCCGTGTCCGTGGGAATCTGGTGCAGCATCCATTCGTGGCTCAGATAATCGAAGCAGCCTCGAATGTCGCCTTCCAAAACCCACGGCGCGTGGTTCTGCCGACTGAGCACGCTGAAGCATTGCTCCAGCGCGTCCGCCGTGCTGCGTCCCCTGCGAAAGCCGTAGGAGTGTGAATCCCCCAGCGTCTCGGCGATGGGTTCCAACGCCAGCAAGTACAATGCTTGCATGGCGCGGTCTTTCATCGTCGGAATACCGAGCGGACGCAACTTGCCGTTGGCTTTCGGGATGTGAACGCGGCGCAGTGGTTGCGGTTGATACCCGCGTCGTCGTAACGACCCAATGGATTTGTGTTTGGCTCCCGGAGAGTTCCAGATTGCTCCGTCCACTCCGGGGGTTCTCTTGCCTTGATTTTCCGTCACTCGTTTCACGGCCAAGGCTTTGCCGGAAAACGAGTGGGTCAGCAACCGTTGCAAGGCTTTCACCTTGCCCCAGCGGCCTTCCCGTGTTGCCTTGACGATACGCGCTTGCAGCCTTCTGACGTGGCGTTCACACTGGGGCCAGTTCATCTGTTCCCAGCATTGTGCGTGGCCGGAGGATGCACACACAGATTGCTCTGCGTTCATTTGCGATTTCCTCCCACGAAGGTTCTGCGAGTTATCTCGTCACGAATGACCCGCTGGAAGTCAGCCCGCTTGCGCGGCGAGATGGAGCTGCCCTCTCTATCCATCCGATTACCGGATGGCGTTCGCTTTTTCCAGCATCCTCTGCCCGTCAACTCGTCAGCGTGCTTTACAGCCGCGCCTGCCTCTGTGAGGCGAGTTGTCGGGTTTACCGTGTTCCGCTCAAGCAACATGAAGGAGTTAGTCCCTGTCTTTTCACCGGCAGTTTGAATATCCGTGTGCCTCCACTTCACAAAGGGGCAACCCACTGCTTTGCCTTTTGGCTCAAGCCTGTCAGCGTCTTTGGCTTGTTGCGTTTCACGATGTTTACGACAGTTCACTTGTGTTGGACTGGGCCTTCAGCCTTGCTCTCCGACCAACCTTGACGCTGGCAGTCGAGAGACTTCCTCACGGTTGTCTCCTCGCCCAATCGGGCGGAGTAGCGTTGTCACGGCAGCTTCCCACACAACCGTTGCCAGTTGTGCAGGTGCCGTTAGGCTCCTGCGGACGGAACCGCAGGTTCGGCTTATGGTTTTATCCATATCGAACGATTACTTGAGCGACTTTCACGTCGCACGCGAAGCAAACCGTGCGTTGGTCACGGCCGTCACAACAACCGTTTCCACTTGGGAAACCAACCGGACACCGTTCCATCAAACTCCAGTGGCGGCAGGGTCACACGGCGAAAACCGCGTTCGCAATGCACGAGCACGCACTCGTGGTCGCGGAGATTGCGGAGCTTATGGGGTTTGATCTTGTGTTCCTCGGTTTCGGAGTAGTTGACGTTGCGTTTGCCGGCGCTGAATCCCCATGAGCGTTTCACCACGCGCTTCTTCCCGAGGAAATCGGCGGCTTGGACGGCGTCGGCTTCGTCGGCGGCTCGAAAGATCATTCGGTTGCGAAGGTTCAGTGTCAGCACCTTTGATTTGTCGTTGCCAAGCGGCGGAACAAACGAGGTCGTGCTTTGGGCGGCGGCGACAATGGTCGCGCCCGCTTCGCGGATCACGTCCACACAGTTGTAGTCGCTTGTGCCGTCTTCACTCGCGGTCATGAATCGCTGTGCTTCGTCAGCCCACAGGATGAGCAGGTTCTTTTTGGCGCGGTCGGTCTTGGTCTGGTCGAAACGACGCAGAGCGTGACTGTAATAGAGGAGCTTGAGAAATGTGTTCACGTAGCGCCGCTCGGTCTGAAATTTCTGCGGCATCGTGGTGAGGATGATCTTGCCCTGGTCAATCGTGGCGAAGTCGAACGTGCTTTCCTCTCCACAGAAGACCTCGGCGACTTCGGGCGTCAGGAAGTATTGCAGATAATTGCCGATGGTCTCGCGGACGCCTCCGGATTGTTCGTCGGGCTGGTTCAGGAAGCGATTCGCGAAGTGTGCGTAAACCGCCTCGCGCCGGGGCGTTTCAAGCAGGGATTCCAGATTCTCCATTTCTTCTTCGAGCAGCTCGCGGTCAGACAGCAACTCGAACGCACCGAGCAACGTCACGGGGCGTTTCAGTTCGTAGAGCATTTCGAGGGCATGGGCGATGTGGGTTTGCGCCTGGCTCTTGAAGAACCCCTTGTCCCCGCCCTGCCCGAGACTTGTGGCCGTATCCACGACGAACTTGGCGTAGGTGGTGAATGGAATGCTCCGGTCGCTCGTCAGGTTGAAGCGATGCTGCGGTGTCCACTGGGCGTCCTCGCTGCCGGTGCGGATTCGCAACTGAATCAAATCCCCCTCGCGCCCGTAATGCTTCGCCATCGCCGTGAGTGTTTCCCAATACACACCCTTTTCATCAATGCACAGCCCTCCCCATGTTGGCTCATTTTTGAAGACTTGGTGGGCCAGTTGATTGATGCCGGAACTGGTCTTGCCAGACCCGGTGTCGCCGGTGATGAGCCAGCCGCGACAGAACTGCGTCCGTTTCCACGTCAGTCCGCCGAGCTTCGCCACATAGCCCTTTCGATTGCGGGGACTGAACAAGAGCCACGCCGCAAACAGGACAAGCATGATGCCGCCAGCGACCATAAAGTATTTCGGATTCCTCATTGCGAGCAGGAGGTCGGGCGGTGGCATGATTGGACCAAACGGGATTACATCGAGTTTCACGGCCAGGCCCTCCCGATCAGATATCCGGCGAGCAAGCCCGCAATCGTCGCGAAAACGGCGGCGGCGCGGGTGATTCTGGCGGCACGATGCGCCGGGGTCTGATTGCGCATGATTTCGAGCAGGGCCGCCGATTGTCCCTGAAATGTCCGCGCGGCTTCCACCAACTTCGTGATGTCCGAGCGGAACTGTTCAAACGACGGAAGCTCTCGGCGTCGGACTTCATCCCAATGCCGCTGGTGGATTCGGAACATCTCGACAAGGAGCATCACGGCGTCGTCCTCTCGCAGCCGATGCTTATCCCTCCACTCGGCGACCGCCTCGTCGAACTCTTCGTCGAAGTTGGGCTGTTCGTTGCTCGGCATGGGATTATTTGGCTGGCAACAAGAGGCCGGCGACGGATTCGATCTCGGCGTAAAGCTTCCGTTGCCACGTTTGAAGGCGTTGCCGGTCAAGAAGGCTAAACGATGAGTGCTTCGCCGCCGACGTGATGGTCAGGTTCTCGGCGTTGAGAGCTTCCACCAACCAATCCTGCAACCGGCTCATGGCAATTTCCCGTCCGTTGAGCTTGTCCTTGAGTTGAGCGCGAACCTCCGACGCCTCGAACAATGCAAAGCTGTCGCTATGCGCCGCGTTGCGAACCACGACATAGCCGCATTGCTTACCGAACTGGTCGGCAAGCCGTTGGATCTGGTCCACGCTGTCCGCCTCGTGGTTGACCGGCATGACGAGTGTGAGTCCTGCGCCCATCGTGGATAGCACGGCGGGCAGGTCAATCTCGGCGAAGTAATCAATGAATAGGTCGGTGGATGCGGCGCGGCAATCCATGACCACGAGATTGGCCCTCTCAAGTGCCGTGAATATCCCGTCGATTTCCCGGCGATTGTCCAAGTCGAGGAATCGTGTGTCCGGGTGAAATCGCTTCAGCGTGGAGTTCTCGTTGTCGGAATCAATCGCCACATGGGCGATACTTTTGTCCTTGAGGAACTGGACGAAGTTCACGGCAAAGAAGCTTTTACCGACACCGCCTTTGCCATTGAGAATCAAATCGAGTCGTTTCATGTGGTTTGGGGTTTAAGTATCCGAACTTGGGCGATACGCGGGCCGCGCGCGCGGGCTGGCGTCGCTTCGCCGCCTTCAACGTTCGCGCCAGATGCAACCGGCACACCACCATTGCTAGCTTGCGGGCATTCCGGTGTTGTCGGCTCGTCATTTGTTGGAATGGGCGGGCGCTTGCGCCCCGGTCGCTTTCTTGGCCGGACGTTTTCGCCGAGCACCTGATGGCAGAATTGCGCGATGGCTGTTTTACTCGTAGGCAGACAATGCTGCGTGAGCAGGTCGGCGATGGACCGATACGACGCGTGCTTCTGGCGCAACTCGACAATGACATCCTTTGCCGGGAGCAAATCCTGGAATTTCTGCGGACGGCGGGGTGTGAATTCCTCGACCGCCTTGCGGACTGCTGCGGGATCAAACGAGGACATAGGCTTAAATGCTGTGGATGTGAACTTGGAAACGGATCGGCCGCGTGACAGCCACAGCGATGCGATGGCTTGGACGGGCCTGTGGCTGTCCAGGTTCACAGCCAATGCCGGTTGGGAACGCGGCTTCGGACGTGGGAAATCCAAGATCGCGGCCTGTCTGCGGACGATTCGCGGCCCGTGCCGTTGTCGTCTGCGGACGTGTCGAGGATATGTTATTTTCGGGGCTTTGGACTGACTGTTGCCGCGCCTGTTGACGTGTCCTGGACGCGGCTGCGGACTGTCCAGAGAGAGGGATTACCCTGAACTGCGGCTTGTCCACTGCCTGTCCATGTTCACGGATGTGCCGCGTTTGTGGTCGGGAGTGATTCATATCGCGTGGCTGTTTGCTGCATCATCCGCGACTGCTTCGCGGACGCTGAATCCTTGTGCGAACAAGGGGTTCGGCTTGTCCTGTATTAAACATGATGAGAGACAGACTGCCTCCTCTGTTGCAGCAGATCGTCGCGCCACTTCTCCAACTGCGTGGCCACGGTATGAATTCGGGTGATCTGGTCGATGCTCACCACTTTGGCCCGTGCGGCGACATGGTCGCCGAAGCGGGTTTCCGGCAGGTCAATGATGACATTCGCGGTGTTGTGATTGATGTGTTCTCCTAACCGTTTCAGCACCTGGATGGCGGTTCGGATCTCTGAAGTTGTGGGTGTTCGCATAATCAGATGTGGATGCCTTGCGAGCGCGGGCGGCAGGTTAGTTGGCGGTGGTTCTTGTGGTGTTTGGGAAGCATTCCGGCGCGTTGTGCTTCCTCGGCAGTTACAGGATGCGCCCACGGTTCGCCGAAACCGAGTCGTGCGGCGGCTTGCTCGGCGGCGAGTTTGGACGGGGCTTCGACAACCGTGCGGAGTGGATCGCCCATCAAACGGGCATACTCACGGTCCGTGTGGTAGATGCCCCATAGTTGGCGGCCCGGTTTCAGTGTAGCGGTTGTGCTCATGGTGGTAGTTGAGCACAGTCCGTTGGCCGGATGGTGTATCGGATACACAACATGCGCGTGCAGTCCGCGTAGTGTCCGGTGTGTGGTCACAGCGAAGACGCAATACAACCTCAAGAACGCGCGGGAATACTTCGAGGAACACCTCTGCGTCGGCGATTACTACAACGAAGGGCAGCGTGTGGCCGGCGAATGGACTGGGTTGGGCGCGGAGCGTCTCGGATTGTCCGGGAGAGTCCGTGCCGATGATTTCTTACGGCTTTGCGAAAACCAACATCCTGCCACGGGTGAGACGCTGACGCAGCGATTGAACACGACGCGGACTGAAGCCGGCGAGAACGCGGCCAATCGGCGGATCTTCTACGATTTCACGTTCTCTCCCCCGAAATCCGTATCCCTGACGGGATTCATTGGCAAAGACGAGCGGATTCTTGAGGCCCATGCGCGAGTCGTAAAGGCGGCAGTCAAGGAATTCGAGGCGTTTGCCGCGACCCGAATTCGGACCAGCGGGGCACAAAGCGACCGGCTTACACGCAATTTCACGGCAGCCCTGTTCGCTCACGACACATCCCGCGCCCTTGACCCGCACCTGCACACACATTGCATCGTTTTCAATGCGACCTTCGATCCGGTCGAGAATCGGTGGAAGGCTATCCAAAACTATGAACTTCTGCACGCCCGGAAATTCGCCGAAAACGCCTACTACCACGAGCTGGCTCGCGAGTTGCGCAACTTCGGCTACCGAATTCGCAACCGGGCGCGTGGCGACTTCCAGATCGACGGGGTTTCGGACGAACTGTGCGAGCGTTTCTCAAAACGGCACGCGGAGATTGACCAGACGCTGGCCAAGCTGCTGGAGGAAAAGCCGGGAATCGCGGCTGGAGACTTGATGGCGGCTCGGCGGCTGATTGCGACAGCCGAGCGCGCACGCAAGCAGCGAGATTTGAGCCAAGCCGAATTGCTCCAACTATGGGAGTCGCAGATGACGCGAGATGAGCGTCAGGCAATCAGCCGTCTCCGCAATCAGTCCACGCAAAGTCCATCGGATGAAAAGCGCATGTCCTTGGCGGAAGCCGTGCATTGGGCAGAGGAGCATCTGTTCGACCGAAACTCGGTGGTCTTGGAGTGCCAGGTGTGGCAGGAGGCGCTCGGTCGAGCACGAGGCGGGGGCTTCTCGGTGGGCGAATTGACTGAGTTTACGCGGCAGCGCGGCTACATCCGGGATAGAGAGCGCCCAGGTGAAGTGACCTTGCGCGACGTCCTGCTTCGCGAATGGGACCTTGTCCAGACCGCGAAAGATGGCGTTGCCGCCTGCCATCCGCTGGTGGCCAATCCGCGACCAGTGAAGGCGACATTGGAGGATGAGCAACGCAAGGCGCTCGATGCTCTCTTGGCCTCAACGAATGCGGTTTCCGTGTTTCGTGGCGGCGCGGGCACGGGCAAAAGCTACGTCCTGCGTGAGTTGGTCGAACAACTCCGAGAGTCTGGCCGGTGCGTCGTTGTCCTCGCCCCGCAGCGTCAGCAGGTCGTGGACATGGAAAAGGCGGGACTGCCGTCACCGTCAACAGTCGCGAATTTCCTCCTCAAGGGCGAACTCGCCACAGGGGCGGTCGTAGTCGTGGATGAGGCGGGGCAGATTGGTGGACGGCAGATGCTCGAACTCCTGCGTTTCGCTCGCGAACAAAACGCGCGGGTAATCCTCTCCGGTGACACCCGACAGCATGGGGCTGTCGAGGCATCGGACGCTTTGCTCGCCATCGAGCGCCATTCCGGCGTTAAACCCGTCGAACTGCACAGGATTCGCCGGCAAGATCCGGCGTTGGGGCGGGACGACGAGGAGCGTGACCGGATTCGGGCATATCGGAAAGCAGTCGAATCGGCGGCGGCGGGCAAGGTGGGCGAGTCATTCGGTCGCCTCGATAAGATGGGCGCGATAGTGGCGTGCGGTCTAGCAGATCAAGCCGACAGGCTTGCCGACGAATACCTCCGACTCACCGAGGGACACGCTTCGGCAGTGGTCGTCTCGCAGACCTGGGCGGAGGTCCACCGAGTCAATTCGCGTGTTCGTGATGCCCTGAAAGCAAAGGGTCTGCTTGGTTCGACTGACGCGACGATTCAAGTTCTGGACAGGCTGGATCTGACGAACGCGCAGAAGCGTGACGAGCGGTTCTATCCAAAAGACGCGGTTGTGGTCTTCAACCAGAAGATCCGACGGGGCGAACCGGGCGCGAAAGGCAAGCTGGCAGGGATCGTCAAGGCGGGCGTGTTGGTCGAGGTTGGCGGGCGGTTTGTCACTGTTTCAAACAAGATGCTCGACCGCATTTCGGTCTGCCTGCCGCGCGAATTGGCCGTTGCACCTGGCGATCGGCTGCACCTGAAAGCCAATCGGAAACTGGCATCCGGCGGGCGGGTCACCAATGGGGAACTGGTGACCGTGAAGTCGGTTTGTGCCGATGGCGGAATTGAACTCACGGATGGCCGGATGCTGGACAGAGAATTCCGGGAATTCCTGCCTGGCTACGCCGTCACGTCATACGGGTCGCAAGGCAAGACCGTGGACTACGTGTTGTTCTCGGACTCCACCATCAAGGCCGCCACAAATGCGCAGCAATGGTATGTGACGATTTCGCGCGGTCGGCGTGGTATCCGCATCTTCACGCCTGACAAGGAACAGTTGCGTGAGAACGTGACCCGGTCCGGCCACAGGCGACTGGCGCTGGACCTCGCACCCGGAATTGGGCCTCTTCGTGGCGTTCGCCTCTGGGATCGGCTGCACCGCTACCTGCTGCGTTTTGGTCGTCGCGCGGCGGACAATTTTTGCCGACTGAAGCTCTCCCGTCGTCGAAATCATCAACCTGTACAAACACATGAGCATAAAATCACCCGAATGTTGGGCGAGCGATCCGAACGCTCGCGCGATCAAAATCGAAGTATCGGCTGAACAAAGCCTGCTGCTGCCGTTCGACCAGTTCGCGTTCGCTGAACTCAAGAGCGAGGGAAAGCAGCAACAACTTCGTTTGGTCTTCGCCACACACGAAGTTCTGTTGCATGGCCATTCCCTGCGACGCATCGAAACCGCGATGCAGCGGATGGAACTTGCCTCCTTGTCTGCGTTGTCCGGCAACCAACGGTCACTCGTTCCTGACGGGCAGCCCGTAGTCATCGAGATTGCTGTGACGGAGACGGCCGCGACTGACAAGCAACCTCAAGCCGGCAAAGAATGAATGCCTCACGCGGGCAGTAGGTTCAGCAGGTGGGTTTTGACATATTTCCCAGCCGCTTGCGGATCGTAGGTGATGTCGGCGCGGAGCAGCGGTTGCATGTCTGAACAAAATCCGCGGTCCTTGAGGTGATCGTCGAGGATTCTGATGAACTCCGCCCGGCCCGCTTTCGTGCCTTCCTGCTTCAAGTAGTGCTCGAACGACGCGATGACCGCCGCCGGGTCAACAGGCGTTGGCGACTTGGTCAGCGCCCAATACAAGTCAAACAGGTCGCGACCGCGCTTCCGCTGGAACATCGCACGCATCTTCGTGCCCAGCATTTCATGGATGTCGAAACCTTTGATGTGGGTTTGGACGGCCTTGTCACGGAACGGGAAACTGAACGGCATTTCGACGATTGCGCGATGCGGTTTGCGTTCGGTCACATTCGCTTCAACGACGATTTCCAGCGTCCGGTTCGGCTCAATGATGGAGCGCGTCGAGTAAGTCATGCGCAACACGCGCGAGGGTTTCACTGTGTTACGGATTGCCAATACGAGCGTGTCCCAAACCGAAGCTTTCGGCGTTCCCAAGACATCGGTGAGCACGCGACGAATGGCGCGTCGGATGTGCTCTGCCGGGCGTGTGCCAACCACGACCAGATCAATGTCCTCGCTGTAACGGGCGGGTGGCGCGAGATGGACTTTGTGCAGCAGCGTGCCGCCGCGCATGGCGACTTGGGAACTCAGAAACTTATCGTCAAACAGCGCGACCATCGCGCGGCACAAGAGGAGGTCTTGTTCGACCTGATACTGCGCCCCCCACGGCACAACGGCTTGGTGGGCCAGAATATCCTGGCGGGTGATTGGCGTCATATTTTCAACTCACTGGAGTTGTTGAACACCTGCCAGCGTTTGACGAGGGGGAGGTTGTCGCGCTTACCCTTGGCCGGAGAGAGTGTCACGGGGGTCAATTCGTCGGGCAGCCAGTCTCGAACAGCTTTCGCCAGGGACTTGTTTCCGCACGCTTCGATGACAAACCCCAACCGCTGCGCGACGGCAGGCTCGTTCTCCGCATCCAGTACGCGCCTGAGTTCACGAGCACGCAAGAGCGGTAGAAGGGGGCGAATGGTTTCCGCCGCGCGCTCGATGCCGCCGATGCTGGTCGCGTAGCGAACCAAATCATACGCCGTCGCCTCGGGCGTGCTGACTAAAAGTGGCGCGACCGCTCCGGCGGCCTGCTGTGTCGGCGTCCGCTCAATCCCACGCTTGACGAAGAACCTGACTTGAATCCGCCCCACCTTGATCGTGCGGCAAGGACGGTTGGTCATCACCTGTGTGACCTGGAGCGCTTGCGGATTTGAGCCAAACGAGCTGGCGGCGGATTGCAGCGCCAAGTAATACGGTCGGCCCAGCCAGTGGAAATAATCTTGCAGCCACCAATTCGCCGGCGGTGCGCCCATGCTGCGATGTTCGGGGCTGATAATCAGGTAGAACGGCTGCCTAGGGGAAACCCGAACGACCTTGCCTCGAAGCCTCAACAACTGGAACTTCGCAGCGATTGCTGACAATCCGGATTCCTTGGTCAATTCCTCAAGTGAAAAGGCGACACGCCCTAAAGCCATGCGCGCTTCGATGAAGGCTTCTGCCGCACCGATCAGGCGGTTGTCTTGAGGGCGTCTTGCCGTTTTCATCGTTTCCGTATCGTAGCGTCTGACGCTACGCTGTGCAAACGCAATAAATCCATCAAGGTGCAAAAGCGGTCGGTGCGGCCGGACGGCGCGACCGGAGAGACGAACGCATAGTCGTCCCCGCTGGCGCGACGGACAGCGGCACGGACCGCAGATGCCCTCGCCCGTCGCGGCGCGTGCGGTGGGTTGGCGGAGCGAAATGAGCGCAGCCAACCGCTCGCACGGGCCAGCGCGGCAACCCGTACTGGGCAGCTATAAGGACACAGTCATTCGCGGGGCAACCTGTTTTGGAAGAATCTTGCGTGTGAGTTCTTCGCATGTGGTTCTTGGGATTCGCGCGAGGAATTCGTCCTTGAGCGATTCGCGATCGGCAAGCTCCTCCCAAAAGACATCGCGGCCCATCGCAAGTTTAGCGCACTCGTGTAATCTCTCGGCGGGCACAATCTGAACGGTTTCGTTGAGTTGTCCCCAAAAGACCTCCAAGGGGTTCTTCGAGGCCCACCACGGATAGCCGTACTTGGCTTTCGCCTCGGCAATGGCCTTTCTGTCCGTGCGTGCGGTCATTGGCCATGGTTTGTCCGAAGTGGAAGTGCTGCTGTCAGGACTTGGAGTTGGCATTGGCGCGGGTTCGGAAAAAACCACCTTCTGCGCCATGTTGGCCGAATGTTGATCGCGCAGATGGCCGTAGGTCTTCATGGCTAATGCGCCGCCGTCTTTGTGGCCAAGCCAGCGAGACACCGTCGGGATATCCACACCGGATTCGATAGAACGGGTCGCGAACAAGTGGCGCAGGTCGTGATGGGTGAAGCGCGCAATACTCAGCTTCCGACAAGCCGTGTTAATCGCGCCTTGGCACTCGCGGACGCGCATGATCGGGTTTGTCTGAAAGTCCTTTTGCCCGCGCTCGCCTTGAATTCGCTCCAGAAGGCGGCGCATATCCGGAATCATGGGAACGCGACGGACCTCCCAATTCTTTGTTCCTGTGACGGGGTCGCCCAAGATGGCGATCTCGCCCTTCTCAAAGTCGCAGTGCCGGCCTTCGACGCGAGCGGCCTCGCCCTTTCTGCAACCGCTGTAAGCGAGGAATTCTATGAAATCGGCACACTTCCGCCCCCACGCGCCATCGGCTTTTCGGACGGTCGCAATCAACTTGGAAAACTCGTCTTGGCTTGGCAGTTGGAGGACTTTTTGGAGAATTCGCTTCCGTTTGATGTGCGTGGCAGGATTGTCATATCTCGCCCCAGTTTCAACCGCGATGTCGAGGGCCAATTTGAGCGTGCCGACGGTGTTGTTGAAGGCCGACGGGCTGGCACTTTGCCCAAACCGAGCTGCCCATTCGAGGCAATCGCTTTTCGAGATTTGGGCGACATCGGTTTGCTCCAGGTCCGGCCACGATTTCAGAAGCGCAGCGATGCGTTCTTCGCGGAAGCTCTTGCTCCGCTCCTTCAGAGAGTAATCGCCTTTGAGCCGCTCCCGGTAAGTTGCCAGTGCGTCCCCGAAGGTCATCTTTCCGCGGGCAACAGCCTTGTGGGCTTCGGCGCGCTTGCGTTCTTCCTGGTGGAAATCGCTCAGGCGCAGTTTGGCGACGCTGATCCGGTCCGTCTTGAGCGATTTCCAAATCAACTTGCCCCGAAGCCGGATTCGGGCATAATAATTTCCCGAATGAATGTGGCGCACGAGATTGGCCACGGGCGTCTTCTGCCAGCGCGGGTCTGTATTCTCGCAGGAATCAGCATTCACGGCGATAGTATAGAACAGTAGTATAGAAAACGTAATTTGGCGAATCGCTAAAAAGCGATTGTGACCAATAAACACAGCACGAGTGGAAGGGTGGCTGAGTGGTTGAAGGCACCTGACTCGAAATCAGGCGTAGGGGTAACCCTACCGTGGGTTCGAATCCCACCCCTTCCGCCAGTTCTATAACGCGCAATGCGCCCTGCAAGCTTGCTCCCCCCTTCGCCCGCACTCAAGGCGTCAGCAGGGCGCGGTAGAAGCCGGGCGGGTCGGCGGAGCTGGCGGACAAAATAATCTGCGCGGAAGGCCCCCGCATCACATTGGTGACCACGGGCGTCCAGGTTTGGAAGTCGGGAGTGCGCTGAATCACGATGCGCTGCCCCGGCATGGCCGCCAGGGTGAAGCGGAACTGGTTGCCCTGCCAAACCGGGTCGAGCAGGGTTGGCGCCTGCAGACTGGGGGTCAGGGTGATGGTTTGGGGCGCATACAAATACCGTGCGCGGGAGCCGTCGGCCAGCCGCCCAAACAGGCGGTAGGTTCGCGGCATAATCGCGGCGGGGTTGGGCTGCGCATTAGTGGAAAGAGCGGCGACCGCATTGGGGCCGGTGCCGCTGAGCGTGCAGTTCAGGAGTTCGGTTTCGTTTTCGTTGTAGGGGTTGGCATCCAGGTCCAAGTACAGGCTCAGGCTGCCGGTGGCGGCGGGGGCCGCGCCAAGCTGGTAGTAGAGCGCAATCGGCACTGGCTGGCCCGAGACCACCACGTTTGTCCCGGCCAAGTTCAGGCGGACCAGGTTGGGCCAGGCGCCGCTGTTCGCCGGGAGGCTGGTCCGGTTGGCGCCCGCGCCAGCCCCCAGATCCCACTTGCGGTTCACCCCATCGTTGATGCGTCCGTTGCCGGGGCCGTTTGGCTCCTGGGAACTGAAACGGTCGCCGCCGCCGATCAGGCTGTAGCGAAAGCCGGCATTGGTGCCGGCCTGCTCGAGAGCCGTCCACCAGGTGCTCCGCTGGGCGCTGGTGATGGTGGCCAGGTTATCTCCCGCCGGGGTATTCCCATCCACGGTGCCGTGGTACCACAGGTGGGTATCGCTATGGTTTTGGCCGGAAGCATAACCGCCGCTCAACTCCGGCAGGTAGCGATTGTAGGCGCCGGCCAGCGATTTGCCAGCGGGGAAATCCCTGTTTTGCCAATAGTTGTCGGCGTAGAAGACGTTGGCGTAGTTTCGCATGGTGCCGGGATCACCCAGAAGATTCACCGGGTAGGGATCCAGCGTGGTTTGATGCTCCACCCAGACCCCCACCGCGCCCAGCTCGCGCGCCATTTCTGCCACGACCGAAGCGCCGCGGCTATGCCCGATCAGATGGAGCGGCAGTTCCGCTAGGCGCCGGCCGCCCAGGGCCGGAATCAGGTTCGAGGCCAGCAACGCCTCGGCCGCCTCGGCCGCAATCTCCGAGCTGGAGGCTCCGCCGAGCGAGGAAAGCGTGGACCAGTCCAGGGCGATGATGATTTCGCCCGAGTCCGACGTGAGCGGATCCCCACCGCCGAGCAGGGTCACGGTGGTATAGAGGAGATTGCCGCTGCGGGTAATGGAAAACTGGTAGCGGGTGTGGTTCGTGCCCGGGAAATCGCTCCGCAGGGGGATCTGATTGCACATGGGAATCACCCAGTCGGCCACGTTGCCTCCATATCCGTGCGTGATGAGCGTGACCCCCGCCCCCCGGGCGGTGCCGCAGACCAGCACGCAGCCCCACAGCAGGGCGAATCGTCCCCAACCGAGGACGCGCTGGCAGCAAAGCATCACTGCTTTTAATCAACCCCAGGCCGCCCCGGCTGTCAAACGGCGCTGGCTATTTTCGGGCGTGGCTGAGGCGGTAAGCCTGGGTGGTGGTGTAGTACTTGGCGAGCATGTTGGGCACTTCCCAGTCGGGCAGCCGGCCCGCCGCCAGGCAGCCCAGGAACTTCTCGGTCACCTGGGCGAAGTGCTGCTCGTGGCTCACGCGATATTGGGCGGGAATGGTGATTTCCCACGAGGCGCCCGCGGGCTTGAGCCCCACGCCCGGCCATTGCGCATCGAGTTTGGCAACCGCGGCGCGAACCGCCGCCTCAAATTGGGCGGCGCTGACACCGATCGGGTTCTCGACATAAAGGGCGGGCTGGTAGTTTTGTTCCGGGCCCTGCTGGATGCGCAGGTGGCAGCGCGTGCCGCGCAGCAGCGCGTAATGGGTGTCGCCCGCGCCGGCGGGGGCCTGGAACCCCCAGAGCGCGGTGATCCGGGCGTGGACGCCGCGCAACGCGTAGCCGACCTCGCCGTTGGCATACACCTCGAGCGCGCCGTCCGGGCCGAGGTCTTTCTTGAAATAATCCGGGTAACGGTCCTGGCCCGTGGAGCGCTTGAACTGCTCCGGAGTGAGCCGGGTGGCCCAGCGGCGCCCGTGATACACTTGAATATCCCGGCGCCAATCCAGCACCTGGTCGGGAAAGCAAATCCATTGCACCGCGTCCACCAGGTGCGTGCCGACATCCGGAATGGCCTCCCCCTGCTGGCGCACATCATAGAACCAGGCGGGCCGAATCAGCGGCTTGCCCGCCACCTCTTTAAAGAAGTAATGCACGCTTTCAATGACCACCGCGGGCTGCTCCGGGGCGCCGTGCTGCAAGACGCCGAACAATTCCGGCATGCGCGCCAGCTCGCGCTGGAGCATGCTGGTGATTTCGTAGCGTTCGGTCATGATGTCGTAGAGCAGCACCTTTTGCGCGGCGGCGCGGCGGAAGGCCCGGCGAAGCTGATCAAACTGGGCGGGCGTGATGGCCATGGGTTTGTCGGCCAGCACGTTGAACCCGGCCCCCACCGCGCGGTTGATGTAATCCGTCTTGCGGGCGTTGTTGCCCGCCAGCACCACGACGTTGCCCGCCTTGTCCTTGAGCATGCGCCGCAGGAAATCAGGGCCGGTATAGACCTGCTCCTGCCAGTGCGTGGGCTGGTCCGCGCGGGTGTTAAAGCTCTCGATGCGCTTGAGGTGCTCCTGCAAGTCCGCGCCCGCGGGCGCATAAACCCGCACCTCCGGGCTCACTTGCGGATACATGCTCTTTTGCACCAGGCTGGCGTGGAAATGGCCGGGGTCCAGCGTGATGAGCCGGACACGGTCGCCGGCCGCCGCGGCGGGGAGCGCGGCGCATAGGATGAGCAGGCTGAGGTCGGAGGCAAGGTTCATGGCAATCGGCAGCCGGAGGCGGCAATTCATCAATTTCGGCCGGCAATTCCCGGGCTTCAAGGCTTTTTGAGCAGCCGGTCAATGCCGTAGGGCGCCCGCTGCGTCCGGGACAGCAGGGCGGTGGCCTGCGGGTCATCCACGAAGGTTTCCTGTTCGGGATTCCAGCGGAGCCGGCGCCCCAGCTTCATGGCAATCCAGCCCAGGATGCAGGCGCTGGTCGAGCGGTGCGCCTCCTCGGGCGTGGTGACGGCGGGCTGGCGGGTTTGAATGCTCTGGAGCCAGTTCAGGTGGTGGTCTTCGCTCCTGGGCAGGTGGAGTTCGTTCGGCCCGATCTTCGAGTTGAGGATCTTGGGATCGCTGGCATCCAGCGCTTTGCCAAAGGCGGTGGCCGGGTCGCTGGCGGTGACCTTGGCGCTGCCCCGGCTGACGAAGATCCAGCCGTTCTCGCCTTCGAACTTCACGCCGTTGGGGAAGGTATTGTCAATCACCATGAGCACGCCGTTGGCGTAGCGGGCTTCGATATGGTAAGGGCCGTGGACGTTCCACAAACCCTCGGTGGGAAACTCGGCCTTGCCCTCGATGGCAATCGGGCCGGTGAACTCCGTGCCCATGCCCCAGTGCGCGATATCCACATGGTGCGATCCCCAGCCGGTGATCATGCCGAGGCAATAGGAATCAATGCGCAGCCACCCGGGCCGCTCGAAGGTCGTGCGCTGGGAATGGACGCGGTCTTCGGTGTAGGGCACCTTCGGCGTGCAGCCCAGCCATTGGTCGTAATCCAGGTTGGGCGGAACCGGCATCTCCTCCGTGCGGCCACCCGCGGGATCCACCGGCAGGCCGATTTCGACCCGGCGCAGCTTGCCGATCCGCCCGTTGCGCACCAGCTCGCAGGCGAGGCGAAACTGCGTGCCCGAGCGCTGCTGGCTGCCGATCTGGAAGGCGCGTTTCCGGGCGCGGACAATATCGCTGACCGCGCGGCCTTCCACGAGGGTCATGGTGAGCGGCTTCTGCACGTAAATATCCTTGCCGGCCAGCGCGGCGGCAATGATCGGCTCGCTATGCCAGTGGTCGGGCGTGCTGATGGCCACCGCGTCCACTTGCGGGTCTTTCAACAGCTCGCGGTAATTGCCGTAGGCGTTCACCGCCACCGCCTTTGCGCTGCCCGGCTTTTTGGCGTAGGCGTCTTCGACAAACTTGCGGGCGTTCGCCAGCCGCTTGGAATCCAGGTCGCAAACCGCCACCACGCGGGCGATGTCGTGCTTGATAATGCCGGGCAGGTCCATGCCCAGGGCGATGCGTCCGCAGCCGATCTGGCCGACCTGAATCTTCTTGCTCGGCGCGTCCGCCCCCAGGACAGAAGCGGGCACGATGGTTGGGAAGACCGCCGCGCCAGCCGTTGCGGCCAGCGAAGCCTGGAGGAATTGCCGTCGGGATACCGGGAATGATGTGTTCATAAATATCGAAGGGGAGCCAGGGAGGGTTATGGGTGACGGGCGGCGCGCGGGCTTTGGCCCATCGCCCACAGGATGCCGCCGAGAATATGCTGCGTGAGTTTGGGGTCGGAATAATGCTCGGGCTTATGCCCCAACGCCGTGTACCAGGTGCGCGCGCCCTCGAACTTGCGGCGCCACGCCAGCGGAAACTCGTCGCCGAACATCCGGCCCGGATATTTCTCCCGGGCCGGATCGTCCAGCGTGGTCAGGTCGCCCGCCAGCAGGATATGCCGGCCCTTGGGCATGTGGTCCACGAAATAGAACTCGTCCGTCCAGGAAAAAGTCTTCGGCAGATGCGCGGTCGAAATATCCCGGGAATCCTTCACTTTGATGGTGAACGTCTGCAGTTTGGGATGGCGCACGAACTTGCCGCCGACCAGCTCCCAGAACCACGGCCAGTTGCGCATCGCGCCGCAGGCGGAATGAAGCCCCACAAACCCGCCCCCGGCCCGGATATAACGCTGAAACGCCGCCTTCTGCTCTTCGGTGTCGAAAATCTCATTATTGACGTTGTTGAAGATCAACGCCCGGTACCGTTTCAGGTTCTGATCGGAGAACACCGCCGGGTCATCCGAGACATCCACGGCGAAGTTATGCGCGGCGCCGAGCTTTTGAATCGCCGCGGAGCTCGCCGCGAGGTTGTCGTGGACATATCCCTTGCCGTTTTTGGTATAAACCAGCACCCGGCGTTCCGGGGTCGCGCCCGGCAGGCTGGCGGTCAGGAGCACCAACAGGCTCAGCATGATTCCCCATATCCTGAAGCGAAACATGGCATCCATAAGCAACTACCGCAGTAATCGAGCGTTCACCAAAGCGCCCCCGCCCACAGCGAGCGCGCATTCTTATTATCTCTCCCCGCCTCGCTGGCGCAAGGGTAAATCCGCAGAATGGGAAGCAATTCTTTTCCCGGCGCCCGCCCTCCGGCCCGCCGGCCGCTTGGCCGAAGTCCCCGGCCCCCGTGGCGGCGCCACGCGGCTTTTGTGTTTATGCTGGCTTTCGGGCCGGATTCCGGCTTGTTTATCGCCTTATATCTGAACTTGTGAATAGACGAAAACGAAGCTGGCTGGCTTGGATTTCCGGGGTGGCACTGGCGGCCCTGCTGGGGGGCTGCGCGCATCCGGCGGGCCCGGGAGTCAAACCCACAGACGATCACTCCCGCGCGGTTGACCGCGCGCTCCAGAGCGTAAAGCAGGATTACGCCCCGGATGGCCGCCTGGCAATCTTCAACGTCGGCCTTGAGCGCCTGGGGCGCGGGCTGGTCCTGACCGGCGAAGTGGATCGGGCCGAAGCCCGAATCGAAATCCTCCGCGCCGTCGAGCGCACGGGGGTCAAGGTCGCGGACCGCATCAAGGTGCTGCCGGAGGAACGATTGGGCGAACAAGTATGGGGCATTGGCTGCCTGAGCGTCGCCAGCGGCCGGCTGCAGCCCGAGCACAAAGCGGAACTGGGCAACCAGGTCCTGATGGGCGAAATCGTGCGCGTCTGGAAACGCTCCTCTCACCCGCTCTATACGTGGTACCTCGTTCAAACCGCCGATGGCTACCTCTCCTGGCTGCACGCGGACACGTTTGTCCGCTGCACGCGGGAGCAGGCGGAGGCGTGGCGGCATGCGCCCCTGCTGATCGTCACGGCCATGGAAGGCCTCGTCCTGGAACAGCCCCGCGCGGACGCGCCGCCGGTCTCCGATGTGGTGCTGGGCAACCTCGTGCGCAAAACCGGCGAAACGGGCGACTGGTATCAAGTCGAGCTGCCCGACCAGCGTGCGGGGTTCCTGCCCCGGCGCGCGGCCCAGGACTACGCCGCCTGGGCGCGGGCGCGGCGGCCCACCGCCGAGAACATCGAACAAACGGCGCGGCGATTTCTGGGCCGGCCCTACCTTTGGGGCGGCAACTCGACCAAGGGCTTTGACTGTTCCGGCCTGACCAAGCAGGTCTTCTTTCTGAACGGCATTGATTTGCTGCGTGATTCCAGCAAACAGGCGGGCCAGGGCGTGGCCGTGCCGCTGGACCCGGATCTGCGGCAACTCCAGAAAGGCGACCTGCTGTTCTTTGGGCGCCCGGCCCGCCGCAGCCAGCCGGAGCGGGTGGTGCATGTGGGCATATACCTCGGCAACAAACTTTTCATCCATTCCTCCGGCCGAGTGCATATCAGCAGCCTCGACCCCCAATCTCCCCTGCGTGACGAAGTGCGCATCCGCACCCTCCTGCGCGCCCGCCGACTGCTCCCCGCCCCATAAGGGCGGCGGCGGCCGGGGCCTCGCCCCGCCCGTGGCCGGGCGTGCACGGTTTAGCCGGATCGGTTCAGATTTCGCCTCTAATTCGGCCCTGCGGCACGCATAAACCTCTGATTTTACAGACGAAAGGCATTCGCAGAGCCAAAAGCCGTCCGGATGTCCCCCCTCTCTTGAAAAGCCGCCGTTTGTCAGCCTCGGCTTTATAACTGACTGTTTTTACAGAGTTTAGTAATAATCCTCCCATTCCTTCTCCTCGTTTCGGCCTTTCCGGGTATCCATATTCATTATCCAGATACCCTGCTTTTACCCTGCCATCAGGCCGTGTACAAGGGGTGTACAAGGGATGCCCATCGGGTGTACCAGCTAAAATCCCATGAACTCCCGGTGAGCATCCCTTGTACACCCCTTGTACACAGCCTGATGGCAGGGTGAATCCAAGGGATGTTCAAGGCATGGTCATGGTGGGCCGAAGCCGGCAGGATTCCGATTTTGGCCTTATTTTGCCCCTCTCGATGCCTAAATCCTTGATTTTATCGGCGAAAGGCTCGGGATTCGGCAGCTATACCCTTGAAATTGCTAAAGAAAGGGTTCGCCAAGGGTTCGGTTTGGGCGGTCAGGCCCGTTCAGGCTCCGATGGAACGGGGGCGGGAGGCGGAACAGCCTAACTGAATCGTTATCGTTTAGTCATCATGGGCGTCTTCATTCGCCCGCTTGACAGGCCGCGCCGGATGCTTTCCACTCAGAAGCCAATACGCAAGTGGCGCCCATGCTAAAACTCGTCTCGACCCTCACCCGCGATGAATACCCCTTCGCGCAGTTGGAGGAATTCGCCGGGAACGGCGAGGCGCTGGAGGTTGCCTGGCCCGGCCTCGAGCGGGCGCGACCGCGGCCCGGCCGCCACCTGTGGGAACGGTTTGCGGAGTTCCTTCCGTTCGAGCGCATGGATGCGCGCGCGTCGCTGGGAGAGGGCAATACCCCGCTGGTGGAAGCGGGGCCCCGGCTGGCCGCGTTCAGCGGCCTCGAACGGCTTTGGCTGAAGAACGAGACGCAGAACCCCACCGGGAGCTTCAAAGACCGCGGCTCGCTGACCTGTGTGTTCATGGCGCGGGAGCGCGGCGAGCCGACTCTGGCGACCGTCTCGACGGGCAACATGGGCCATTCCATCGCCGCCTACGCCGCCCGGGCCGGCCTCCGGGCGCTGGTCTTCGTCCCGGAGTTTGCGCCGCGGGAGAAACTCCTGCCCATGACCCTGCACGGCGCCACGGTGATCAAAGTCCGCGCGCCGGACTACGCGCTGATGAAGCAAACCGTGCTCGGCCTGGCCGGGGAGTTCAACCTGCGCATCGTCTCCGGCAACGGCCCCATTCGCGTCGAGGGCTACAAACTGACCGCCTTCGAGCTGTATGAGCAGACGCGCGGCGAGCTGCCGGATTACATCGCCGTGCCGACCTCGGCCTGCGGACACCTGCGCGGGTTATTCAAGGGTTTCCGCGAACTCCAGGCCGCGGGGCTGATTCGCCGGTGTCCGCGCATGATTGTCGTGCAGGCGGCCAACAACAGCCCCATCGTCAGCGCCCTTAAACAGGGAGCGGAGCACGTCATCCCGTTTGCCAACTTCCATACCGTGGCCGAGGCCATTACCTCCGGCAACCCGATGGGGGGCGATGAAATCATCGCCAAAGCCCGCGCCCACGGCTGGCTGGCCGAGGACGTGACGGAAGCGGAGATATTGGAGGCGCAACGCCAGTTGGCGGCAGCCGGCTGGTTCGTCGAGCCGGCTGCCGCCACGACCCTGGGCGCGGTTCGGAAGCTGCGCGCCGCCGGCCGGATCGCCGCCGGCGAATCCGTTTTGCTCATGCTGACGGGCGCCGGGCTCAAAGACCTGGGCGTGCTGGAGCATCAGCCGTTCGCGGTCAGGGAAAGCAGCCTCGACGCTCTGCGCCGGGATTTGGCGCGCTGGTTTTCCGATTCCTCCGGGCGCTGATCCCGGGGCCCGGCCCGGGAGGCGATCCCTCCCGCCGCGCCGCGCTTTCTGCGCGATTGCCAAACCCGGCGGCGTCAGGTTAGCTGAGGCCCATGAATGCTGAGACGGTTCTCATCACCGGCGCTTCGTCGGGCATTGGGCTGGCCCTGGCCCGGTGCTTTGCGGCGGACGGCTGCCGGCTGGTGCTGGTCGCGCGCAAGGGGGATGCGCTCGAGGCGTTGGCGGCGGAGCTGCGCAAAACGCGCAAGATTCAAGCGCAGGTCATCCCCGCCGATCTGGCCCGCCCGGAAGCCCCGGCCCGGCTGCTGGCGCACCTGCAGGCGGCGGGCCTCAAAGTGGACGTGCTGGTGAACAACGCCGGGTTTGGCGCGCAGGGGAAGTTTGTCGAACTGCCCCTAGCCCGGCAGTTGGAGATGATTCAGCTCAACCTGACCACCCTGACCCACCTCACCGGCCTGCTGCTTCCGGGCATGCTCGAACGCCGGCGCGGCGGCATCCTTAACGTCGCTTCGACCGCCGCCTTTCAGCCCGGCCCCGGCATGGCGGTTTACTACGCGACGAAGGCGTATGTGCTCTCGTTCACCGAAGCCCTGGCCGAAGAACTGGCCGGAACGGGCCTGACCATCACCGCGGTATGCCCGGGGCCGACGACGACGAACTTCGGCCGGGCGGCCAATATGCGCACGCTGGGGCTGGTGAGGAAAATCTCCATGTCCGCCGAAGCCGTCGCCCGGCAGGGTCACCGCGGCTTCCGCCGCGGCCGGGTGGTGGTCATCAACGGCTTTCGCAACCAGCTCCCGGCGTTTCTGGTTCGCGGATGCCCGCGCGCCGTTGTCCGCAAGATCACCCGGCGCTTGAATAACGTGAAATACCCCTGATTCCGCCATGCCGCTCCGCCTTGCATCCTGGCTCGGCATCCTGCTGGCCGGCTCCCTCGCCGCCGCCGAGCTGGCTCCCGCCGCGCCCCCGCCCAAGTCTCCGACCCCCGGGAAAACCAGCCGCGCCGCGGCGGAAAAGCAGGAATGCATCCGGCATCTGAAGGCGATCTACGCGGCCATCCAGGCTTATCAAGCCGATCATCACGACCTGCCCAACTGGCTGTCGGATTTGGTGCCCCGCTATCTTGAGGATGTGAACATGCTGCTCTGCCCGGTCTGCCGGCGCACGGGCCGGACGGAATCGCCGTCGCTGGCGGATCCCAAACTGCCGAGCTCCTACCTGTTCGAGTTCTGCCCGGTGCCGCTGGGCGCCGCCGCCACCAACGCGCCGACCCGGACGCGCCGCGAGTGGAAACGCCGCCAGATGAGCCTGCTGGGTTCGGATGTGCCCCTGGTTCGCTGCCGCCATCATAAGCCCATGCTGAACCTGGCGTTTGACGGCAGGATCTATGAGAGCGCCTCGGTCTGGGAGCTGCTGTTTACCAACCGGGTCAACGTCGCGGAGCTGACCCCCGCCCGCCTCTTCGCCCGCGAAGCTCCCCCGGCGCGCCCCGCCCCCCGGGCGGACGGCAAGGCCGGGGCGGCCGGACCGCGCAAAACAAAGGCCGATCCTCCCCGAAGCGAACCGGCGCCCCCACCGCGCGAAAAGAAATGATCCGCCCCGCTGGCCGCCCCCGGTTCCGGTTCTGGTGGAAGCGCCGCTTTCCCGCTTCGCGCCGGGCCGCCCCGTCATGCTGACGCTGTCCGGCATCACCAAGGCGTACGGCGGGCGGGTGTTGTTCGCCGACGCCACGCTGCAAGTCAATCGCCAGGACCGCATCGGGCTGGTGGGCCCGAACGGAGCCGGCAAGACCACCCTGTTCTCGATTATCCTCGGGCAGGAGTCCGCCGACGCCGGCCAGTTCGACTGCGAACGCGGCATTTCCCTTGGCCACCTGCCGCAGGAAAGCGCCCCGGTCGCCGATGAAACCGTTCTCGAACTGGCCACCGCCATCACCCCTGAATACACCCGGCTGCGCCGCATCCTCAAGGCCTGGGAAGCCGATCACCCGGCCGCGGCGCTGGCCCCGGAGGAAATCCATGACGACGCGCACGATCGCTTCCGCGAGTTGGGCGGCTACCGCCTGGAGGCCCGGGCCAAGCAAATCCTCGCCGGGCTGGGTTTTCGCCAGGCGGACTTCGACCGCCCGGCGCGCGAGATGAGCGGCGGCTGGGTGATGCGGACGCACCTGGCGCGGCTGCTGACGCAGGAGCCGGATTTGCTGCTGCTGGACGAGCCGACCAACCACCTCGACCTCGAGGCGCTGCTCTGGTTCCAGGAATATCTCCAGAGTTATCCGGGCGCGATCCTCGTCATTTCGCACGACCGCGAGTTCCTCAACCAGATCGTCGGCAGCATTGTCGAAATCCGCCAGAGCCGGTTGATCCGCTACCGGGGCGGCTATGACGAATACCTTGAGCAGCGCGAGGCGTACGAACAGCAGCAACTGGCCGCCTACAAACACCAGGAGCGCGAGATCGCCCGCCTGCTGGAGTTCGTCAACCGCTTCCGCGCCAAAAACACCAAGGCGGCCCAGGCCCAGTCCAAGCTCAAGCAAATCGAGCGCATGGACAAGATCGCCGCGCCCGCGGGCGAGGAGCGCAAGCTCGAGTTTCAATTCCCGCAGCCCCGCCGCGGCGGGTTGCGCGCCATCAAACTCGAAGGCATCCACCACGCTTATGGCGAGAACGTCGTCTATCGCGGCCTGGACTTCGAGGCCGCGCGCGGCCAGCGGATCGTGCTGGTGGGGCCGAACGGCGCGGGCAAGTCCACCCTGCTCAAGCTCCTTGCCGGCGTGATTACCCCGCAAGCCGGCGCGCGCACCCCCGGCCATAACGTCCACGTCGGCTATTATTCCCAGTACCGGATCGAACAACTGCGCCCGGAGCGCACGGTGCTGGAAGAGGCCTTCGACACTCCCCGGAGCCTGACCGAGCAATTCGTCCGCACGCTGCTCGGCTGCTTCCTCTTCAGCGGCGACGATGTGTTCAAGCGGGTTGAGGTGCTCAGCGGCGGTGAAAAGAGCCGCCTGGCCCTGGTGAAGCTCCTGCTGGATCCGCCCAACCTCCTGCTGATGGACGAACCGACCACGCACCTGGATTTGTCGAGCGTGGATGCGCTGACTTACGCGCTCGACCAGTTCGAGGGCACGCTCATCTTCATCAGCCACGACGTCTATTTCATCCGCACGCTCGCCAACCACGTCGTCCACGTCAACGCCGGGCGCCTGACCCATTACCCCGGCGGCTACCAGTATTATCTCGAGCGGACCCGGGCCGTTTCCGCCCGCGCGGGCCTGACCGCCGATGGCGGGCCGGGCGTTTCCGCGCTTCCCGGCCGGCCGGATTCACCCGCGCGGGCGTCCTCCCCGGCGGCGGACCGGAAGGAGCAGAAGCGCGCCGCCGCCGAGCAGCGCCAGGCGCGCTACCGGGCGCGCAAGGCGCAACAGGAGCGGGTGGACCGGCTGGAACAGGAGATTCACGAACTGGAGGCGCGGCTGGCGGACCTGGTGGCCGAACTGGAGCAGCCGGGCACCTACGCGAAACCGGGCCGCCCCGCGGCCATCAACCGGGAATTGAGCGAAGCGCGCCGCCGCCTGGCGGAGCTTAATCCCGCGTGGGAACGCGAAGCCACGCGGCTGGCGGAGCTGGAATAGCGCGGGCTAGGGTGACGCGGCCGATTCGCGGGTGATTTGGAGGTCCACCAGGCAGTGGGCAATCCGGACGGCTTGCGGCTGGCCGGGCGGCGGCGCCGGCGGGCGGTCGTTTTGGAAGCGCAGGTAATTGCGGCCCGGCCGCGCCATCACGCGCAGGTCCAGCGGCTGGGATTCGCCCGGCTCCAGTTGTGCGCTCCAGAGCGTCTGGCCGCCCGCGCAAAGCTCCACCCGCCGGGCGGAGGCCGCCGCCACCCAGGCGCGCACCCGAAAGACGCAAGGCTGCGGCCGGTCATTCACGAAGTAGAGCGAAGTGACGCGCGCGCAGGCCCAGCGCGCCGGGCGGGAGCCGCGGTCGCGCAGCCCGTAGCTGCCGAAAGACCAGTGGGCCCGGTAAACAATCTGCGCCGCGTCGTCCGCAGGCGGCCGCGCCGGGTGTGGCGCGGGATTGAGCAGCACGCAGACCTGTTCCCCGGCGGCATCCGCCACGAACCGCGTCCAGCCGCGCTGCGCCAAGTCCGCGAGCATCGCCGCCGCGCCGTCGGTGTAGGCCTTGCGGTTGAAGTAGAGGCCGGCAAAGCCGTAATGCTCAAGCTGCCGGGCGCACGGCGCCACCGGCAGCTCCGCCATGGCCGCCTGCCAGTCTTCCCGGGGCCGCCCCTGCACCGAGCCGAAGCTGAAACGCAGCCGCTCCGTCCACAAGTACGGGCGGACGTGTTCGTAGGAAAGCATGCCGCCGATGGGGTCTCCGTCTATGAAGTTCATCAGCGGCAACTGGAAAATCATCGCCCCGGCCGGGAGCGCCGCTTCCAGGGCGCGGCCAAACCGCTGGTCATTCTCCACCGCGCGGGCGAGCGCGGGGGTGGCGTCCTTCGCCGGCGGCGGCACCTGGTCCAGCAAGCCGAGCCCCGCCACCCCGGCGGCCAGGGCGTAGCTGGCCGCGCGGGGCCACGCCCGCGCCCACCGGCTCATGCGGGAGACCAGGAAGAACAGGACCAGGGCCGAGATGAAGATGCTGTAGCGGTTGGCGCCCCGAAAATAGAGCAGCCCGAACACCAGCCCCAGCAGGCAGTTCAACCCGCCCACCGCGGCGTACAGCAGCACCCATAAACACAGCGGCGCGTGGCTGGGCAGCCGCCGGGGCGTCGCGCGCAGGTTCAGCGCGCGCCGTCCGAACTCGACCGTCAGCCACCCCAGCGCCACCACCCCCACCACCCCCAGGTAGGGCGAGAACATCTCGCCCTGCACCCACGCCGCCGCCGCATACTCGCGCGCCAGGTCGCTGAGCCAGCTCACCCGATGCTGCCAGGGCGGCAGCACCAACTCGAGGGGCTTGAGCGCGTAAAGCTCCAGCTGCTTGTAGGGCCGGATTACGGCGAGCTGATTCGGCCCATGCGCCCACCCATACCCAATCGTATGCGCGTTGACGGCCAGGAATCCCGCGGCGGCCACGGCCAGGAGGATTGCGCCCGTGGCCAGGTCCGCCTTGCGGCGCTCGAGCAGGTAGCGCACCCCCAGCCCCAAAACCAGAAACTGCGCCCACATGCTGAGGTTGTAGGGATTGCCCATCCCCAGCGCCAGCGCCGTCCCCGCGCTCAGCCAGAAAACGGCGCCGCCCCGGCGCGCGCGCCGCCCCGCGCTCAACCACCATACGCTCAGCACCGCCAGCGGCACCGTGTAATCGTAGCTCAACAGCAAATGCCCCAGCCCGCGCCCGCTGTGATACCAGGTGAAGGCAAAAAGCAACGCCCCCGCCGCCGCCCATTCCCGCCGCCAGCGCAGCAGCCGGCAGGCGGCATAGAAGGAAGTGGCCGAGGCCAGAAAACTGGCCAGGATGCCCAGGTTGGCCGCGAAACCCAGGCAGGTGTACCGCGCCACCAGCCCGAGCAGGAACGTCGTCACCGGCTCATACATCGGGTAATCATCCCAGTTGGCCGCATACGGCGCCCCGAGCCGGGGATTGACCCGGCTGAGGAAGGGCAGGTAATCAAACTCGGAGGCGGCGCGAATCCAGGTGAGCATCTGGAGCGCGTCGCCGGAGTAGCCCGGAGGCACGCGCCACGAAGCGGGGCTCAGGCGATCGTTGGCCAGCCCCCAGACCACCGTCACGAGGATCCAGATCGCCCCCAGGTGCAGAAGGCCCGCCCCGGAAAGCCGCCAGCAGAAGCGTCGTCGCACCCCGGCAATCTACCGGAACGAAACGCGGGGCTGAAGGCTAAAGTCGGGGAAACCCGCCGCCGCGCGGAGCGCCGCGCCGCCCGCGCGCCGCGCCCGGCCGCTCACACTTCCTTCACGATCCCCCAATGCACATCCAGTCGTTTATTCAGGTAGAGCTGGACTGCTTTGAGCAGCGTTTGGGCCTCGAGCTTCTGGCCGGCGGCCACAATCTGCCGGAGCGTCATCCCGGGGCGCACGGCAAAACAACTCTGCGCGATGATCGGCCCCTCATCCAGGTTCATCGTCACAAAGTGGGCCGACACGCCGATGATCTTGACGCCCTGCTCGTAAGCCTGCCGGTAGGCCTGCGGCCCCGGGAAGCTGGGCAGCAGCGAAGGGTGAATGTTGATGATCTTGTTCTTGAACCGCCAGACGAAGTTTGCCGAGAGAATCTTCATGAAGCGCGCCAGCACGACGAAATCCACCTCGTGCTGCGCCAGCACCCGCAGCGCCTGCTGCTCGGCTTTCGCCCGGTCCTCCCACGGGAGATGAACAAACGGCAGCCGGGCCTTCCGCGCCAGCGGCTCCAAATCGCGGCGGTTGGATAAGACCAGCGCCGGCTCGGCCTTGCGCAGCTTGCCGGCCTGGATCGCCGCCAGGAGTTTCTCCAGGCAGTGCGGCTCCCGCGTCACCATCAGCGCCATGCGCTGGCGGCGGCGCGGCGCGGTAAAGCGGACGGTGATCTCCATCTCCAACTCGTCCGCCAGCACCGCCAGCCCGCGCTCCACCGCCCGGCGGTCCAGGCTGCGGCCCGGCCACGAGGTCTGGACGGTCATGCTGAACTGTCCGCGCGTCACCTGCTCTTCGAGCGCTTCGATGTTGCCCTTCTGCTCGAAAAGAAAATGCGTCACCCGGGCGACAACGCCCGTCTTGTCCCGGCCAATTACAGTGATGGTGGCTAGCGCTTTCACCGGCAACAAAAGGAAGAACCCGCCGCGAAATGTCCAGCTAATCTTGCGGGGTGGCCGCGCGCGCGCCGGTCCCGGCGGACGCTAGCGGGGCCGGTTGCCGGCCGGCGTGGCGGCTGGCGGCGCGGCGGCCGGCGGCGCGGCCCTGGGCGCGGGCGTGGACAGGGCGGCAAAGCCCCGCGCCACCAACTCGGCGGCCCTGGCGTCGCGCACCGTCCGCGTGGCGCTGTCCAGCACCACCACAATGACCCGCCGGCCCTGCCGCGCCGCGGTCACCGCGATGGAATACCCCGAAGCCGCAATATATCCCGTTTTCAACCCGTCGCAGCCCTCCACCTGCTTCAACAGATGGTTATGGGTGCGCATAATCACCGTCTTGCCGGGCACGTTCGGGCGAAAAGGCCGCTCGCGCGCCGAGGTATAACGCAGCGTATCGCGGCACCGGAGCACCTGGCGGCACAGGATGGACAGGTCGCGCGCCGTGGTGATGTCATGCTTTTGCCCCCCCGTCGGCGGCAGGCCATGCACGGAGCTGAACACCGTGTTGTTCATGCCCAGCTCCCGGGCCCGCCGATTCATCAGCGCGACGAAGGCATCCGTGCTGCCGGCAACCTTCTCGGCCAGCGCCACCGCCGCATCATTGGCCGATTGGATCATGAGCGCGTAGAGCAATTCGTCCACCGTAAACGACTCCTTCTCCGCCAGCCACACCTGCGAGCCGCCCGTCTGCGCCGCCTTTGCACTCACGCGCACCGTATCGGTCAGGGAAAGCTGTTTCTGCTCGATCTTTTCCAGAATGATCAGCAGGTCCATCAGCTTGAGGACGCTGGCCGGGTAGCCTTTCGCGTCCGCCTGGTCCTCATACAACACCTTGCCCGTGGCGGCATCCACGACAATGGCCCCCAGCCAGGGATCCCGGCAAATGGGTTTGGGACGCGCGGATTTGGCCGGCGCCGGGGCCGCGGCAGGGCGGCGGGCCTTTTGCGCGGCAGCCCCGGCCGCGGGCAGGCTGGCCGCCAGCAACAATGCCAATCCCGCCCCCAGCCACTTCAATGATTTCGTCGTTGTCTTCACAATAAAAGTGCTCGCTAGCTTCCGCATAGCAGGAGCGCCGGTCAAGCCCCCAAGCTCCCGATTTGCAGATTTACCCCCTCCAGCACCGTAAGCTGCTGATTTTACAGGCGAAAGTCGTTTGGGGTTCAAATGCGATGCCGTTGAGTTTGCTAATCAGGGGGATTGCTGAAACTACCGTTTGGGCTGTAAGAGCCACCCCGGCCCCGATGGAACGATATACCACCGTCCAGCAGCCCAACTGCATCGTTTCGGCTTGGGATTCCGCAAAAACAGAAAGCATCCGGACACCCCCCCTCCCTTGAAAACCCCCTCCCAGCCAGCCTTAGATTCACAACTAACTGTTTTTCAGCAAATTACTACTCGTCCTCCTATTCCAGCTCATCGTTTTGGCCTTTCCAGGCATCCCCATCCACTATCCAGATACCTTGAAAATACCCTGCCCCCGCGCCGTGTACAAGGGGTGTACAAGGGATGCCCACCGGGAGTCCATGGGATTTTAGCTGGTACACCCGATGGGCATCCCTTGTACACCCCTTGTACACGGCCTGAAGGCAGGGTAAGATCAGGGCTGGTTTATGGTGCGCCGAAGGCGTCTGGATTCAGATTTTGCCTCCCTTTTACTCAGCTTCGCGTGCGTAAGCTATTGATTTTACAAGCGAAAGTCGTTTGTGGTTCGGTAGCGATGCCGCTGATTTCGCTCAATAAGGGTTTTGCCGGTGCTATGGCTTGGGCGGGCAGGGTTGCCTGGGCTCCGAGGGAACGAGGGTGGATGATTGGTTTTTCCAACTGAATCGTTTCCGTATGGGGGATGAGTTCAAGGTATTGCCCTTGGCGGAATAGCAAGCTATGGCGCACCTGTTTCAATGCGGGCATTATTCCAACCCGAAAGTTGGCGGGCGACGCTCTTCTGTGAGGGGCGCGCCCCGGCCGGGTCCGGCAGCTTTTTGCGTCGTCAGCTGGGCGCAAGTGCGATAGTGTCGCGGTATGTTAACCGTTAAGCCGTGGCCGGTGGAGGCAATTGTCCGCCTGGTGCTGAGCGTGATTCTTTGCGCGTACGCCGGTTCGGTGCTGATTAGCGTGCAGGCTTACGCGGCCGCCGGGGCCCGGGGCAACGCGAAGCTGTTTTTCCCGCTGGCGGCGGGGGCGCTGGTTTGCCTGGCGGCGGCCCTGGGGCTCATCGCCCGGGCCTGGCCGCCGGAGGGGATTTCGCGGCGGCTGGCGGGCCTGGTGGTTTGCGCTTACAGCGGGTTGCTGCTGGGGGCGTGGGCGCAGCAGCTTTCGGGCGCGGGCGCGGGCGATGCTTCGCTGAGCCGGATGCTGATGGCGGCGTTGAGCTTTCACGGCGCCGGTTTGATTTTGATCGGACGTTTTCTGCGGGAGCAGCAGACCCACTGGACGGCGGCGTTCGGGCTGGCGCATCGCTGGCGTCGGGCCGCGCTGATGGGGGCGCTGGGGGCGCTGCTTTTTCTGCCGATGGGGTGGGGATTGCAGAAGGTCTCGGCGCTGGTCCTCACGCATCTGCCGCACCTGGGCTTGACGCCCAAAGAACAACTGCCGGTCACTGCCTTGCGGGAGGCGCTGACGTGGGGCGGGCGGCTTTCGCTGGGGGCGGCGGCGGTTTTGCTGGCCCCGGTGGCGGAGGAAACGATGTTTCGCGGCATTCTGTATCCGGTGATCAAGCAGGCGGGGTATCCGCGGCTGGCGTGGTGGGGCACGGCGCTGCTGTTTGCGCTGGTGCATTTGAACCTGGTCACCTTTGTGCCGCTGCTGGTGCTGGCGCTGCTGCTGACGGAGCTGTATGAGCGGACCGGCAACCTGCTGGCGCCCATCACCGCCCACCTGCTGTTTAACGCGCTGAACTTTGCGGCCCTGCTGGTGCTGCAGCATTATGGAGGCGCATGAATGAGTTTGATCTGATCCGCCGCCTCACGCGCGCCCTGCCGACCAATCCCGGGGTGGTGGTGGGCGCGGGCGACGATTGCGCGGTGCTGGAGCCCGGCGGGCCGGATCGGCTGCTGTTGTTCAAAACGGATGCGGTGGTGGAGGGGGTGCATTTCCTGGCCGACGCTCCCCCGGAGAAAATCGGGCACAAGGCGCTGGCCCGGTGCCTGAGCGACATTGCGGCGATGGCCGGAACGCCCTCCGCCGCCCTGGTGACGGTCGGCCTGCCGCGCGGGTTTCAGGCGGACTGGGTGGAGGCGGTTTACACGGGGCTGAACGCCCTGGCGCGGCGGTGCGAGGTGGCCATCGTCGGAGGGGAAACCACAACCAGCCCCGGCGGCGTGTTCATTTCGGTGGCGCTGCTCGGGTGGGTGCCGCGCGGGCAGGGCGTGTTGCGCTCGGGCGCGGAAGCGGGCGATGCCATCTTCGTCACCGGCGAACTGGGCGGCTCGCTGGCCGGGAAGCACCTGGACTTCGAGCCGCGCCTGGCGGAGGCCCGGTGGCTGGCGCGCCATTTCCCCCCCCACGCGATGCTGGATATCAGCGACGGGCTGGCCAGTGATTTGCGGCATCTTCTCAGCGCGAGCCGGACGGGCGCGGAGCTGCTGGGCGCTGCGATTCCCATCAGCCGCGCGGCGCGGCTGGCGGCCCGGGCCGGCTCCGGAGCCAAACCGGCGCTGCTGGCGGCGCTCACGGATGGCGAGGATTTCGAGCTGCTGTTCACCGTTGCCAGCCGCGACGCGGTGCCGCTCCTCGACGCGTGGCGGAAGCAGTTCCCCGGCCTGCCGCTCACCTGCATCGGCAAGATTACAGCCGGGGAAGGCATCGCCCTGCGGGATAAACATGGCACGCGGACCCTGACGGATCATGGCTACGCTCATTTCGCATAGCCCCGCGGAGACCCTTGCGCTCGGCGAACAATGGGGCCGCGCCGTTCCCAGCGGATGGGTCATCGGCCTGTCCGGCGACCTGGGCGCGGGCAAAACGCAATTCGTCAAGGGGCTGGCCCGCGGGCTGGGGATTGCGGCGCGGGTGCACTCGCCCACGTTTGCGCTGGTCAACATCTATTCCGGCGGGCGGCTGACGTTGTTCCACGTGGACTTATACCGGCTCGAGACCCCGGCGCAGATCCTCGCCGCCGGGCTTGAGGATTATCTCACCCCGGCGGGCGTCACGGTGATTGAATGGGCCGAGCGCTGGTTTGGCGAGGCGCAAGACCAGCCGGCGGCGCCTTTCCTCCCGGCGGATCGGTTCCGCTGGATCCAGATTCACACACTGGGCGAGACGGCGCGGCGCATTACGTATGAAGATATTGGCTCTTGAGTTTTCTTCCGCGCAGCGCAGCGTGGCGGTGTTGGCGGAGGGGGCGGGCGCCGGGGCGGCGGTTTTGGGCGAAGCCAGCGAGACGGGAACCCGCGCCACCAGGGCGTTTGGGCTGATCGAAGAGGCCTTGCGGCAGGCGCGCCTCGAACGCGAGCAGATCGAATGCCTGGCGGTTGGGCTCGGGCCCGGCTCCTACGTGGGCATTCGCCTGGCCATTTCCCTGGCGCAAGGCTGGCAACTGGCGCGCCCGGTGCAGTTGCTGGGCGCCAGCAGCGCCGAGGGCCTCGCCGTCCAGGCCCAGGCGGACGGCCTCCGCGGGCGCATCGGGGTGGTGATTGATGCCCAGCGCGGGGAGTTCTACCTGGCCGACTATGAACTGACGGCAACGGCGCGGCGGGAGGTGGGCCCCCTGCGGCTGGTTCCCGGGGCGGAAGTCCTGGCCCGGCAACAAGCTGGCGTGACCCTCCTCGGCCCGGAAGTGGCCCAGTGGTTTCCGGGCAGCCGCATGCTTTTCCCGCGCGCCGCGGCCATCGGGCAACTGGCTCAAGGGCGGCGCGACTTCATCGCGGGCGAGAAGCTGGAGCCGATTTACCTGCGGGAAGCCCGCTTCGTCAAAGCCCCGCCGCCGCGTGTGGGGATTCCCCGCCGGGAGGGGCCGCCGTAACCAAGCCCAGGCGGTTTTACTCCCCCCGGCAACCGGGGTTCCGGCCTGGTTGGGAGGGGCTTCGGGTGCCCGAAATTTTTTTGAATTTTCTGCTTGCGCATCCGGCGGCTTGGTGCTGAAATCGCGCTTGTGAATGCTGGTATTCACACCGAGCACTTATCGCAGTGTCGGCAGAAAAACCCCAAAACCAAGAGCTACGTACTCATGTAGAAAAAGAACACCTCCTCGTATGAACACCAAACAGTTCCTGACGTTAAGTTCCGTATCACTCGTCGGTGCTTCGGCCGCCCTAGCCACCGCCGACTACGGCCCAGCGGTGGATCGCATGATCACCGGCTGTTCCAAATGGTACACCTCCGGCTACGGCCACAAGTTTGCCGTCGTCCATAGCATGGAGGGATACTACTTAACCGGCACCTCCTACCTGCGGCGCTGCGATATTTCCGCCAGTTGCCATTACACGGTGAATGGCAAGACGGATTATGCCGGCGATGCCGCGCCGGGCGAAATATCCCAACTGGTAAGGGAGGCGTATTATGCCTGGCACGCGACGTGTTGGAATCAACACTCACTGGGAACTGAGCACGAAGGGTTTGTGGGCAACCCGGCCTGGTTCACGGATGCGATGTATCAGGCTTCGGCGCTGTTGCATCGGCATTTTGCCGACAAGTTTGGCTTTGCCAAGGACCGGAACCACATTGTGGGGCACGGGGAGAAATCGAATGCGGCCTGGTGCTCCTATGCTTCGGCGAACCTGGGCATCAACCCCTACTGCAACACCCACACCGATCCGGGTCCCTATTGGAACTGGACGTATTTCATGAGCCTGATTAACCCGCCGGCCCCGGTGGTCGTGGATAACAGCAATGCGGGCTTCACCGCGTCCTCGGCCTGGGCTACCGGCACGGCTGCGGGAGACAAATACGGCGCGGACTATCGCTGGCGCTCGACCCAGGCGGTCAGCGACCCGGCCTCCTGGTCGGCCAGCAATCTGCCCGCCGGCACCTACAAGATATATGCCTGGTGGAGTGCGGGCTCCAATCGCTCGACTGCGGCTCCTTACATTGTTTATCACAGTGGCGGGTCAACAACCGTTACAATGAATCAACAAGCCAACGGCGGCAAATGGAACCTGCTCGGCACCTTCAACCTCAACGCGGGCACCGGCAAGGTCTCCCTCTCCTGTTGGGCGCCGTCCGGCTACGTCGTGGTTGCGGATGCCATTAAGTGGGTTCGATAGCCACTGAGATTCCGGATCTTCCCGGTTGCGCGCTCAGGTGGCAGCCGTGTGGCAAGCTGCCTTAGTCCGCCCCGTTAAGTCCGGAAACGCACTGTCACGCCGACCCGTCCGAAACCTCGGGCGGGTCGGCGATTGTTTTGTGGGATGGATTCCATCGCGGCGTGCCCGCGGGAGCGCGCGAAACCCCGCGCCCGGGCCGCAAGCCGGGAAAGTCCGCGTCCCTTCCGGCGCGAAGCTCCAGCCGCGCCGGCCAATCAACGCACGAGGGCGTGGCCGTCAATGCTGCACTTCGGCCCGGCGCGCACCGTGCTCAAGGTGTATTGCCCCCCGGCGGGGCAAGTAGGCATCCCGGCGGGCAGGTAGGGCATGAGGTCCTCGGAAGTGACGGTGTCCGTCGCGGTTTTCTGATTCTCCAGCGCCCATTGCTGGATTGCGGTATCCAGTTGACGCAGGTTCCGCGCACACAGGTTCTTCGTGCTCGTGGTCGCCGGGGGGGCGCTGGGATTTTCCGCCTGGTAAAGCTGGGTGCGGAGCTGTTCGTTTTCGGCGGCCAGTTGGCGCAATTGCTGCGCGATGGCGCGCAACTGTTCATTCTCCTCGCCCGCCGCGTCCAGGTGCTGTTGAAACTCTCCTTTCGAGTCGCGCAGTTGCCGCACTTCGTTGCGGAGCCGAATCAACTCCTGGCTGTCGCGGCGGAGCCGGGGGAGTTCCTCGGCTTGCAGGCGCAACGATTCCAACTCGGCCTGCGCGGCGCGCAGCGCTTCGCTGGATTCGCTCGCCGCCTGTTGGGCCTGGCGCAAGCCGGCTAACTCCGCTTTCAGCGCGGTAGTTCGGGAATACTGCCAGGCCAGCCCGCCCCCCAGGGCTAGGACGAGCAGAACGAGAATCATCACAATGGTGCGGTTCATAAGCGAATAAGAGGTGGGTGGGGTTTGACGTTGCGCCCGGCGGCTCCGGCGACCAGCGTTTTATCCCGTTGATCCGTGTATGCGCTCACTGTCGGGGGCCAAATTTACGGGCCGGAAGCGGCAATCTCAAGCGCAAAACTGGCGCCCTGTCTCACAGCTTCAAGGGCCTTTGGGCAAAGCCAGCCCAGCGATCGGGCAAGCCAGGTTGAAACGGCGGCGTTATCCCGGCAAACCCCGCCCGCCCCCGCCCGCCGGGACGATTGATTTGTGCTTGCTGGCAGTTTGGGAATGAGAGGATGCTCAGCGCATGAAACGAACACCGCTTTACGCCGCGCATCAGCGATTGGGCGGCAAGCTCATTGAATTTGGCGGCTGGGAAATGCCAGTCCAATATACGGGCATCGTCGAGGAACACCGGGCCGTGCGCCAAGGGGGGGGGCTGTTTGACATCTCGCACATGGGGGAAATCCGGGTGCGCGGCCCCGGCGCGGAGGCATTTTTAAATTGGACGCTCACCAACGACCTGCGGAAACTGGCAGCCGGGCAGGGCCAATACACGCTGCTGTGCAATGAGCGGGGCGGCGTGATAGATGACCTTTACGCCTATCACCTGGCGCCCTGGGAATACCTGTTGATCATCAATGCCTCGCGCATCGAGGCTGACGTGGCCTGGCTGGAAGCGCAACAGGCCCGGTTTCCCCGGCGCGATGACTTGACGCTGGAAAACGCCTCGGACGCCACCGGCGCCCTGGCGGTGCAAGGCCCGCGGGTGGTGGAGTTCCTGGAGCATTGCTTTCCCGGCCCCTCGAGCGGCGGCGCCAGCGTGGCGCGGGTCACGGCGCTCAAGAAGAACCAGGTGGCCGGCTTTAATCATGCGGGCGCCCGGATATGGATTTCGCGCACCGGCTACACGGGCGAGGATGGGTTCGAGGTGATCGCGCCGGGAACCCTGATCGAGGAGATTTGGAACCAACTGCTGGCGGCGGGCTTCAAGCATGGGCTGAAACCGGCCGGCCTGGGCGCGCGGGACACGCTGCGCACCGAGATGTGCTACCCGCTTTACGGCCATGAACTGGATGAAAACACCACCCCGCTGGAAGCGGGTCTGGGCTTCTTTGTCGCCCTGGACAAGGAGGACTTCATCGGGCGGACGGCGCTGGCCGGGCAGAAAGCCAACGGCCCGGCCCGGAAGCTGGTGGCGTTCAAAATGACCGGCAAATCCGCCCCGCCCCGGCCGCATTATGCCCTTTGGACCACGGGACCGGGCGCGGCGAAGGTGGGCACGGTGACCAGCGGCACCCAAAGCCCGTCGCTGGGCATAGGGATTGGGATGGGGTATGTGCCGCCGGCGTGCGCCGCTCCCGATACGCCCCTTGAAATTGAAATCCGCGGCCAGCGCGCCCCGGCCGTCGTGGTCCCCAAGCCCATCTACCGGAAGGCCCCGTAGCGTCGCCTTGCGGCCGGCTGGCGTGGCGTGAAAAGCCCAGGGTCTTTGGTTTTGGAGATCATGAACTGAGGAGGCTGAGGCTGCGGATTGGGTGGCGGTTGAGTGCTTCGATGATTTGGGGAAGGGACGGATCGGGGCAACGGCGTGCCCACAGGTCCAGCAATGCGCCGCGCAACCGGGCTAGCTTAGCAGCCGGTGGAGGCTGCGGCTGCTGCTCCATCGCCAACCGGATTATCATCCTTTATCGGGGGGCCAGCAAACTCCGCGTGTCCCACACTGGCTTGACCCAAATCGGGGAGGAATCCCGGGTGGCGGTTCCAAAATCCTTTTTATGCAAGGATGGTGGGCCCAGAGGGATTTGAACCCCCGACCAAGCGATTATGAGTCGCCTGCTCTAACCACTGAGCTATGGGCCCGAACGAGGGCGATCTTTGGCTTCCGACCGGCCTCGCCAGCCTTCCTTTTGGCCTGCCCCGGTGCCGGAGGCAAGCCTTTTCCAAAATGTGTTCGACAAAGCGCGCGCTGTCCCTGAAGGTTGGGGTGATGAGAGCCAAATTAGTAGCTGTGATTTGCGTGGCGGCAATCACCCTGGGTGGAGCGGCTTCCTGTCCCGCGGCCGATGACCACGGCCCGCTGGCGGTGGTGGCTGATGCGGCGGTGGTTCGTCCAGCCTGCCTGGTGGCGACTGCGATTGGTTCCGCGGTGTTCGTGGTTGCGCTGCCGTGGGCGGCGGCTTCCCGGAGCATCAAGGAGACGGCCCAGACGCTGGTGATCAAGCCCGCCCAGGCCACCTTTACCCGTCCGCTGGGCGACATGGACGCCCTGCTGGAGGAGTAGCGGCGGCAGGTTTGGGGCTGTGGCTGGCCGCGCCCGCCGTCCTCGGGGGCCGCGGCGCGCTGGAACGCGATATGATTGCTGAAGATAATTTCGTTGATTTTACGTGCCCGTATTGCGGCGATCCGGTTTCCTTTCCGCGGGAGAGCGCCGGGTTTGTCCAGGCCTGCCCCAACTGTACCGAGAGTTTCATTGTGCCCGACGATGGCGGCGCGGTGGGGAGGGCGATTCCCCTGCCGATCACCACGGCCCGGCTGGTGATTCGGCGGTTGGCGGCCCAGGACTGGCAGGATTTGCTGGAGTTGATGGCGGATGAGGAATTCTTCCGCTATACGGACGGCGTGCCGCTGGACGAGGACGGGATATTGCGCTGGCTGGCGAGCGATGCGCACGTCAAGCTGACCACGCCCGACCAGCCGTTTTTCCTGGGGCTGGAACTCCAGGACGGCGGCAAATTGATTGGCTACGCCACCTTGAACTTCACGGATCCGCAGTGGCGGCAGGTCAACTTCAGCCTGGGGCTGAACAGGAAGTTCCAGCGGCAGGGATACGCCCGGGAGACGGTGGCGGCGCTGCTGGATTTTTGCTTCCGGGGCTTAAAGCTGCACCGTGTGGCGAGTTGGTGCGACCACCGAAATGCGGCGGGGCTCCGGTTGTGGGAAAAGGCCGGGCTTCGGCGTGAGGGCGAGTTTGTGAAGAACCGCTGGGTCCACGGCGAGTGGGCCACCTCCGTCTGGTTTGCCGCGCTGGCGGAAGATTATTTCCCATCCCAGGGCCAGGCTTTGCCGGCGGGAGGGAGCGAACCCGGATAGATGGCGCTCAAGCCCTGGAAGAAGCTCGGGTCGCAACCGGCCGGCGAGTTCCGGATTTTCAGCATCCGCTCCGATCGCGTGGTGTCGCCCCGCACCCGGCAGGCCCAGGATGTGTATGTGATTGATTGCGTCAACTGGGTCAACGTCATCGCCCTGACGCCCGACCAGCACCTGGTGATGATCGAGCAGTACCGGCACGGCTCGACCACGGTCGAGCTGGAAATCCCCGGCGGCATGATTGATCCCCAGGACGCCTCGCCCGCCGCAGCGGCCCTGCGCGAATTGCGCGAGGAAACCGGCTACGAAGGGGAGCACCCGCGCCTGCTGGGCCGGGTCTTTCCGAATCCGGCCATCATGAGCAACATCTGCTTTACGGTGCTGGTGGAGAATTGCCGCCGCCGGCACCGGGTGCAACTCGACCAGGGGGAGGATTTGATCACCCGGCGGGTGCCCATCGCCGACCTGCCGCGGTTGGTGGCGGCGGGCCGCATCCGGCATTCCCTGGTGGTGGCCGCGCTGCATTACTTCGACCTGTGGCGGCGCGGGATTGCGCCGGAGGACGAGCCTCTTCGCGGGGCTTGAGCGTCACCGCCCGGGAACGCCGGGGCTTGCCCGGCGCCGCAGGCCGGGCTTACCCAGCGGCTTTTCGCACCTGTTCTTTTTTCGCCTCGCACTCGGCCCGGAGCGTTTTGCGGTCGCTGACCAGTTGTTTTTCCAACTGCTCCAGGGCCTCGGCGTCGCCTTTATCAATCGCCCGGGCGATCTCGCCTTTGAGGAGCAGCTCGCGTTCGGCGATTTTGGCGGTGCATTGGGCTTCGAGCTCGGCGATTTCCCGTTTTTGGGCAGCCGTCAGTTTCACGGGAGGCGCAGTTTTGCCCAGCCGTTCCATGGCCAGTTCGTAGGCGGTCTTCATGGTAATCTTGACAAGCCAGCCTAACCCGGCATCCTGTCCCAGCGCAAGCGCGCGGCGGGGGAACCGGGGTTTCGCCGCCCGCCCGCGCCATGACCATGTGTTTGCCGATTAAGCTTATTTCAACCGATTTCGACGGCACGCTCTTTGCCGAGTTTGAAAGCCCGCCGATTCCGGCGTCCGTGCAGCAGCGCATCGGCGAGCTGCAGGAGCGCGGCGCCCGCTGGGTGATCAACACCGGGCGCGACCTGTCCAGCCTCATGGAGGCGCTGGCGCGCGCCCGGATTGGCATCGAGCCGGATTACCTGGTGCTGGTCGAACGCGAGATTTACCAGCGCGCGGATTCGCAGTACCTGGGGCTCGCGGAGTGGAACGCCGCCTGCGCGCGCGACCATGCGGAACTGTTTGCTCGGGTGCGGCAGGATTTGCCCCGCCTGATCGGCTGGATCAGCGCCCGCTTTCCGGCGCGGCTCTACGAAGACACCTATTCCCCGTTCTGTTTGATTGCCGGCAATAATGGCGATGCCGATGCCATCCACGCCTATCTGGCCGAGTATTGCCGGGGCATTCCCAACCTCGGGCTTATGCGCAATGATGTTTATGCCCGCTTTCATCATGTGGGATACGATAAAGGCACCGCCCTGGCCGAGCTGACCCGCCGGCTGCAGCTCGGCCCCGCAGAGATTTTTGCCGCCGGGGATCAGCTAAACGATTTACCGATGCTTTCCCGGCAATATGCCCACTGGCTGGCGGCGCCGGGCAACGCGGTGGACCCGGTGAAAGATGCCGTGCGGCGGCAAAAAGGCTTTGTCAGCCAGCTCGAGCACGGCAACGGCGTTGCCGAGGGGCTGGATTTTTGCCTGCGCCAGGCGCAACGCCTCCGCCCGGCCCGGACGCCTTAGCCCGGGAAGCCTCCACCGCCGGACGGCGCCGGGCGGTCTCAGGGCGCCGGAGTGGGTTTTCTGGCCGGGTATCCCAGCCGGAACTTTCCGGAGCGCTCCGGCACCAGCAAATCCGTCGCCTGCACCACCAACTGGCCGCGAATCTCCAGCCGCTCGACCAGGCGGCGTTGGAGCTCCGCCGGGAGGGCGGCGTTCGGCGCCGCGGGATCGGGCACGAACCGCAGCAACCAGCCGCCGTCCGGCTGCTCGCACAACTGGTAGTGAACCATGCCCGGCAGGTCGGCCAGGCACTGGTCAATCTGCCAGGTCGTCACGCGGCGGCCGGCCGGCGTGAAGAACGCGTCCGCCGCGCGGCCATGCACCACGTAGCGCGGGGCGCGGGGCGGGCCGAGCTGTTCGACCAGGTCGCCGATGCGGTAGCGGATCAGCGGCATGAAATCGTTGGTGAGGGTGGTGACGACCAGGTCGCCGATGCCCTGCTCGTCGGCGGCGACCATTTCCAGCAGCGCGGTTTCCTGGCTGGGCCGCATTTCATCCGGGCCGGTTTCCATCAGCAGATGGCCGGTCTCGGTCGAGCCGTAGAGATTGAGCACCGGCACGCCGAACACGCGCTGCAGGATGCGCCGGTGGGCGGCGCTGACGAATTCGTAGCTGCTCAGAATGAACCGGAGCGACGGCAGCCGGATGCGCTGCCGCTCGCAGTAGAGCGCAAACAGAACGCCGTAAACCGGGTCCACGTCCAGAAACTGCGGCTGCCAGTCCGCGGCTTCGCCGGCCATGCGCGCCAGCTCGGCGTCGCTCCAGAGAAACGGGTACCGCGAGAGGCTGACAAACAGCGCGTTGCCCACGATGCGGTCGGCGTGCGTGGGGACGCCCGAATAGCAAATATCCCCGCTGCACACCGGCGAAGTGATCGTCACGCGCCGCGCCGCGGGAAAGTCGTCCAGCACCCGGGCGGCCAGCGGGTTGAGCCGCAGCGCCCGCTCCTCCTGCTCCGCCCACCAGCCCCGCCCCAGCAACAGCGGCACCCGCTCCTCCGAGGTGCCGGATGTTTGCTCCAGTTCGACCAGGTCCTGATCGAGCAGCGTGTCGAGCTCGACCCCGGCGCGCAGGAAATTGCGCGGGAAGTCGCGGCGAATGTCGTGCTTGGTAATCAGGGGCAGGCGGCGCAAATCCTCCAGGGCGAGGGGCTTGCCGTTCAACGGCAGCAGCTTGGCCGCCCGCTGATAAAGGGGCACCTCGCGCAGCCAGCGCGGCAGCACTTTGCCCACCCGGTCCGCCGGGGGGGCTTCGGGCATCAACTCTACGGTCGTCAACATGTCTGTATTCTCTCGCTCATCTTCACGCCACGCGCAAATCCAACATCACCCGAGGCCTCCCCGGAACCGGCCGCCCGCCAACCGGGGCGCGCCCGGGGGGCTTGTTTTTTTGCGGATTTGGATTGACTGCGGATGGGAATCCGCATAGTCTGCGGACATCATCGTTAACGCAGGTTGAGCGGGCGGCGGCTGGGTGGCGGCTGCCTGCCAGGCTGATTACAATAGGAACTAAAAACGCCTTTCCCCGGTCCCGGTTGTCGGAGCGCGGGAAAGGGCCAATCATAACCATGAAAAGAACACTTCGCTCTGTTATCGGGTTGACCGTGCTCCTGGGCGCGGGCTTGCTGCTTGAACCGGCTTCGGCCCAAATCCAAATCAGTTCCCTGCCGGGCGGCGTCTATAGTCAGAACTTTAATTCGCTGGCCATTTCCGGCGCCAATAACCCTTGGCAGGACAACGCGACCCTGCCCGGGTGGTATGCGGGGAAATCCAATAAAGGCACGCCCGACAGTTTTGCGAAGTATACCGCCGGCACCGGCAGCGATAACGCGGGAGCGCTTTATAGTTTCGGCGCCACCGGGTCTCCGGAGCGGGCTTTGGGCTCCCTCGCCTCCGGAAATGACAAGGTAGGCAATATCGCCTATGGCATTCGTTTTGCCAACGACACCGGCACGGACATTGCCAGCATTACGATTACCTACACCGGCGAGCAGTGGCGCAACGGCGGCAATGCCACTGCGCAGACCCTGGCTTGCTCCTGCCGCGTCAGCACCGATCCCATCACCAGCCCCGATCCGACCAATGCCGACACCTGGACTCCGTTGACCGCCCTGGATTTCATCTCGCCCACCGTTGGCGGCGGGGCGTCGGCCGTGAATGGAAACGACGCCGCCCATCGGCAGGAATTTACCGACATACTCCTGACCGGGGTCGTGTTGCCGGCGGGCGCGGAGCTTTTCCTGCGCTGGCGGGATGTTGATGACACCGGCACCGACCACGCGATGGCGATTGACGACTTGAGCGTGACCTTCAGCAGCGGGACGATCTCGACCAGCGCGCCCACCTATGCCACGGTGGCCCTGTCGGCGCCAACCAACCAGGCCGGGGCGACGGTTCTCCTGATCGCCACGAGCGATGGCTCCCCCTCCCAATCGCTCACCTACCAGTGGCGCAAAGACGGCGCGGCCTTGAGCGACGCCGGCAATCTTTCCGGCAGCACCACGCCGACGCTCACCCTGACCAACGTCCTGGCCGCCAACGCCGGCGACTACGACGTCATCGTCGCCAACTCTGCGGGCGCCGCTACCAGCGCGGTCGCAACGGTGACCGTGCTGGATCCTGCCATCCAGTCCCAGTCGGCCGATCGCACCTGCCCGGAAGGAACGAACGTTACCTTTACGGTCACCGCCCGCGGCACGCCGACGCTTATTTACCAGTGGTTCTTCGGCAGCGCCCCCATTGCCGGGGCAACCCGCAGCGCCCTGACGCTCACCGACCTGCAAATCACCCACCAGGGCGCTTACACCTGCTGGGTGACCAACGGCCTCGGGGACTACGTCGCCAGCGCCCCCATCCAGCTTACCGTCACGCGGTTCCCCAGCGTCACGCTGGCGCTGTGGGACTTTAATGACACCAACGCTCCGGTGGCGTCGCCGACTCCCTCGTTGGGCGCCGGCACTGCGGCGCTGCTCGGCGGGGTTAAGGCAACCTACGCCGCCGGCGTGTCGTCCGATCCCAGACCGACGGGGACCAACCAGGCCTGGAATACCTCGAGCTATCCATCCCAGGGCAGCGGCAATAAAACCGCCGGGGTGCAGTTCAACGTAAGCACGCTCGGTTACCAGAATATTTATCTTTCCTGGAGCCAGCGCCACAGCAATACCGGCAGCAAATACACCCGCCTCCAATACAGCGCCGATGGCGAGACCTTTAGCGACCTGGATTTCAATACGATGACCAATGGCGAGACGTTCGTTTCGCTCGCGTGCGATCTGGCCACCTGGCCGGCGGCCCATAATAATCCCAACTTTGCCTTCCGCATCGTCACCGAGTTCGAGAGCCCGGCCAACCCGAACTACGTCGGCACGGAGAGCACCTACAGCCCGGCCGGCACCATTCGGTTCGATATGGTGCGCGTTTACGGCGACCCCATCGGCCCGGAAACCGTCGCTCCCGTCACCATCAGCCGCCTGCAGGGAACCACCCTCAGCTATGGCGGCGGCGGCGGCGCGCAGTTTGTGCTGCTGGAGGCGTCGGATGTAGCGGCGCCCCTGGGCAGTTGGGCCCGGGTGCAGACTAACTTCGCCACCCCGGGAACGTTCACCATCCCGGCGGTGGGCGCGGCGCCAGCCAAGTACTATCGCATTCAGAGCGAGTAAACGGCGCGTCCAGGGATGTTGGCTAAACCGCTCGTCCGGGGCGGGTGGGTTAAACCTTTTGCCAGAAGGGTGAGCGTCCTCGCGAGCGCTCAAGAACTTGCTGGTTTTTTGCATGTGGCTAAATGGACGGCAAATGATGCGCGCCGGGAACGGTGCGTTGGGAATACGCTATGCCGCTGGGACCGCCGCCAACCGGAACAACCCGATGCCATGACGAGGCGTTCTTGCCTGAGCCTACCGGCAGACGGCGGCAGATCGGTTGACGGGACGAAGCGGGTGGGGTATTGGTGGGGCAGCAATGAAGAAGAAGCTGGTAGGCCGTTATATTGTGTCCGACCCAAAGGTGTGCCACGGCGAGCCGACCTTCCGAGGAACGCGGATTCTGGTGGCCGACGTATTGGAGCAGGTGGCTGGCGGCATCGCCTGGGAGAGCATCGTCGAGGAATGGAGGGGCAGCATCACCCGGGAAGCGATAGCCGAAGCGGTGCGGCTCGCCGGCGAGACGTTTCGCGAACACGCGCATGAACTGGGACTGGAACCCGCAAGGGTGTGAACGTCCTGGATGAGAATATCCTCGAAAGCCAGCGGCTGTCCTTGCTCGGCTGGCGCATTCCGGTCCGGCAGATCGGGCACGAACTCGGCTGGAAGGGAATGTGCGACGGGGAAATTATCCCGTTTCTGCTGACATTGCGCCGGCCCACTTTCTTCACGCGTGACCTCGATTTCTGGTCCCGGCAGTTGTGTCACGCGCGATACTCGCTGGTGATTCTGGCGGTGGGGCAGTATGAGGCGGCGCACTTCATTCGCCGGATGCTGCGGCAGCCGGGCTTCAACTCCCAATCCAAACGCATGGGACAGGTTATTCGGGTTATGCACCGTGGGTTCGTGGTGTGGCAACGGCACGCCAAACACGAGGTCCGGCATGATTGGCGCGACTGATTGGCTTTGGCACCGTTGCCGTCTGGCGATTACAAAAACCTGCGATACCGGGTTGGCTGGCGCGGGCTGTGCCCCCTTGGCTTGCAGCAAAGAGGCCGCATCAGGGGCGGGCAGCACGTTTCGGGCGCCAGCCGGTTGCTGCCGGAAATCAGGTAGCCGGCGGCGCAGATGAACCAAAGCGAAGCGCGGGCGCAAGTAAAACGGGAGGGGGTTTTGCATTGACACCGGCGGGGATTTTGGGTCAACCTGCGTTTGACTGGTTGGGGAATCCCCCAAAGGGGGCCAGCCCGGCCGGGCAATCGCAGGTTGATCAAAGAGAAAGATGAACTGACATGAAAAGAATCTTCGTTGTAATGGCGGGAATCGGTGTGCTTGGCACCTTGTGGCTTACCTCGAGCTGTTCTCCTCCGCCGCCCTCGGAACCCGTCAAGATTGGCGCGTTATTTTCCGTGACCGGGCCGGCGTCCTTCCTGGGCGCCCCGGAAGAGAAGACGGTGCAGATGCGCATCGAGCAGATCAACGCCGCGGGCGGCATCAATGGCCGGAAGCTGCAGTTGGTGGTCAAAGACACCGCCGGCAGCCCCGAAAAGGCGGTGTCGTTTGCAAAGCAGTTGATCGAAGAAGAGAAAGTGCTGGCCATTCTTGGCCCGTCCACCAGCGGCGAGACCATGGCGATCAAGGATTTATGCGAGCAGAACCAGATGCTGCTGGTGTCCTGCGCGGCGGCGGAAACCATCGTCAACCCCGTGGCCCGGTATGTGTTCAAAGTGCCCCAGAAGGACAGCCAGGCGGCGACCTGGATTTACCGCACGATGAAAGAGAAGGGCATCTCGAACATCGCCATTGTGAGCAGCACGGACGGTTTTGGCGCGGCGGGCAAGAAGCAGCTTGAGGACCTGGCGCCCGCGGAGGGCATCACCATCGTGGCCAACGAGGTGTACGACAAGCAGGCGACCGACCTGACCGACGTGCTGACCAAGATCAAGGGCAACCCCAAGGTGCAGGCGGTGGTCAACTGGTCCATCGTGCCGGCCCAGTCCATCGTGGCCAAGAATATGAAGCAACTGGGCATGGACATGCCGCTGTTCCAGAGCCACGGGTTTGGCAACCGCAAATATGTGCAGCAAGCCGGGGCGGCGGCGGAAGGCATCCTTTTCCCCGCCAGCCGGTTGCTGGTGGTGGAGGATTTGCCGGCCAATCATCCGCAAAAGGAAGTGCTGGCCACGTACAAGAAGGATTACGAAAGCCGCTTCAAGGAAGACGTCAGCACCTTTGGCGGGCACGCTTATGACGCGCTCCTGGTTGTGGTGGAGGCGCTCAAGAAAGCCGGGGAACCGGAGCGTGAAAAGGTGCGGGACGCGCTGGAGACCCTGACGGGCGTCGTGGGCACCGCCGGAATATTCAACTTTTCCCCCACCGACCATACCGGCCTGGATTTGACGGCCTTCGAGATGCTGACGGTGAAAGACGGTCAATTCGTCGCGTATAAGCAGTAGCGCCGAACATGCCGACTGATTACGACGGCTTTGCGCCCCGGCCGGTCTGCCGGCCGGGGTTTTTGGGTTAATGCCCGGCGCGTGCAAAACGAAAGCTTAGCGCTGCAGTACCTGCTGTCGGGCATCACCAAGGGCAGCATCTACGCCGTGGTGGCGATCGGGTTCAACCTGATCTACAGCGCGACGGGCATCATCAACTTCGCGCAGGGCGAGTTCCTGATGTTGGGTGGGATGGTGGCGGTCACGCTGGCGGCGTATGTGCCGCTGCCGGTGGCGGTCACGGGCGCGGTGGCGCTCGTCGCCCTGGTGGGCGGCCTGCTTGAGTTGGCGTTTTTTCGCCGGCTGCGCCGCCACTCCATCCTGCACCTGGTCATCATCACCATGGGCCTGTCCATTGTCATCCAGGAAACGGCGCTGCATATCTGGGACGAAAAGGTGCGTTCGCTTCCTTATTTCACCGGCAACGAGGTGTCGTCCGTCCGCTTTCTGGGTGCGGCGATTTCCCCGCAGGTGCTGTGGGTGCTGGGTACGGTGGCGCTGGCGGTGCTGGGATTGCATTTCTTTCTGCGCTATACCCTGACGGGCCGGGCGATGCGGGCGTGCTCGTCGAACCCCGAGGCGGCGATGCTGGCCGGCATTAACATTCCCAACATGCGCACGCTCGCCTTTGGGCTGAGCGCCGCCCTGGGCGCGCTGGCCGGCTGCGTGGTTTCCCCCATGACCATGACTCACTATGAGATGGGCGCGCCGCTGGCCATCAAGGGCTTCGCGGCCGCCATCCTGGGCGGGTTGGGCAATCCCATGGCGGCGGTGGCCGGCGGGTTGCTGGTGGGATTGCTGGAGGCGGCCAGCGTGAGTTGCCTGCCCGCGGTCTATAACGATGTCTCCGCGTTTGTCATTCTGCTGCTGGTGATCTTCGTGCGGCCGCAAGGCTTGTGGGGCGCGCTGGCGCCGGACCGCGTTCGCGAACATTAGAACCGCAACTCATCAAATGCGTCATACGATCATCCTCCCCGACCGCGCCGGCGGCCTCCGCCCCCCGGCGGAGCCGCCGTCCGCCTGACGCCCCACGGCCATGCCTCGCCTGCGCTTGCTGTTCCTGCTCGCCCTGTTCCCGGTGATGGTGGCGGGCGCGCAGCTTGGCCTGCGCGCGGCGGGCATGGAGTACTGCCTGACGCAGCTCACCATGTCGGTTTATTATGCCCTGGTGGTCATGGGGCTTTGCCTGCTGATGGGCTATGCGGGGCAGGTATCGCTGGGGCACGGCGCGTTCTTCGCCCTGGGCGGCTATACCACGGCGGTTCTGACCACGCATGATTTCTCCGGCATCCGGGCCTGCGCCGGGGTGGGCGTATTGGAGCGGGCGGGCCTGTTGGTCGCCCAGCAGGATTTATATGGCCAGGCGGGGCTGTCCGTCGCGCCGTGGGCCGCGTTTGCGGCGGCGATGCTCCTTACGTTTGTGGTGGCGTTGTTGATCGGTTACCCGGCGCTGCGCCTGCGCGGGCATTATTTGGCGATGGCTACGCTCGGCTTTACCCTGATCGTCAGCAAGCTGCTGCTGGGCAGCGCCCTCACCGGATCGGCGGATGGCATCCACGGCGTGCCGGAGTGGAAGCTGCTGCCGGGGCTGACCGTCTCCGGCCGGAGCGCCCTGCGCGTCCAGAACTACTACCTCGCCTGCGGCCTGGCGCTGCTGCTGTTGCTGGGCTTGCGCAACCTGCTCCGCTCCCGCGTCGGGAGGGCGCTGCTGGCGATCCACGACCGCGAAACCGCGGCCAACGCAATGGGCATCAACACCGCCGCCTACAAGCTCAAGGTCTTCGTCCTGAGCGCCCTGCTGGCGGCGCTGGCCGGCGTGTTCTTTACCCACTATACCGGCGGGATTGCCCCGTCGGAAGCCGGGGCGCTGAAGTCCGTCCGCTATGTGGCGCTGGCCGCCGCGGGCGGCATGGCCAATCTCTGGGGCGTGACGGTGATGAGCATCGCTTTGAATTATTGCTCCCTGCGCGGCTGGTTCGGGAGCTACGATAACGCCGTCTTCGGCGCGCTTCTGATTCTGATCATCTCCCTGGCGCCGGAAGGCCCGCTGAAGCCCCTGGGCCTGTGGCTCCGGCGCCTGGCTGGCCGGCCCGACCCCGAAAGGAGGACCCCGCATGGCGCTCCTTGAAGTCACGGATGTCCGCCGCGCCTTCGGCGGCCTGGCGGCGGTGGATGGGGTCTCCTTCACCGTTAAACCCGGCCAGATCAAGGGCATCATCGGCCCCAATGGCGCGGGCAAGACAACGCTGTTCAACCTCATCTCCGGCCTGCTCAAACCGGATGCGGGCCGGATCACCTTCCGGGGCCGCTCGATCACCGGCTTGAAACCTTACGAAATCGCCGGCGCCGGCTTGTCCCGCACGTTCCAAAATCCCAGCCTGTTCCTCCAGATGAACGTGCTGGAGAACGTGATGGTGGGCCGCCATTGCCGCACGCGCTGGGGGTTCCTGGGCTGCGGCTTGCGCTGGCCGGGCCAGGCCCGGGAAGAGCGCGCCATCCGCGAGGCGGCGCGGGCGCAGTTGGACGTGGTGGGCCTGGCGCACCTGGCGGGCTGGTCGGCGGGCGCGCTGCCGTTCGGCCAGCGCCGGATGGTCGAACTGGCGCGCGCGCTGGCGACCGAGCCGGCGATGCTGCTGCTGGACGAACCCGCCAGCGGTTTGAACACGCGCGAGAAGGAAGACCTCGGGCGCCTGATCCGCCAGATCCGGGATCGGGGCATCACCGTGCTGCTTGTCGAGCATGACATGTCGGTGGTGATGGGGCTTTCGGACGATCTCCTCGTATTATACAACGGACGCCCCATTGCCGAAGGCGCGCCGGCGGCCGTCCAAAATGATCCCCGGGTGATCCGCGTGTATTTGGGCGAAGACCTGCAAAACGATGAATCCGGCGGAGACGCGCCCCCGCGCGCTCCCGCCACCCCGCCTGCGACATGCTGCTCCAGGTAAGGAATCTAAGCTGCGGCTATGGCAGCCTCGAGGTGGTTCACGGCGCCAGCCTGCACGTTTGCCACGGCGAGATCGTCGGCCTGCTCGGGGCCAATGGCGCCGGCAAGTCCTCCCTGCTCAAGGCGATCATCGGCCTGCTGCCACCCTGGGCGGGCGAGGTGTTCATTGACCGGCGGCCCACCACCGGCCAGCCGCCCTGGCGCAGCGTCAGCAACTCGACGGTGCTGGTGCCCGAAGGCAAGATGATCTTTGCCGATATGACCGTCCGCGAGAACCTGATCATCGGCGGCTACCATAACCCCGACCGCATCCGGCACCTGGAGACCGTGCTGGACGGGTTTCCACGCCTCCGCGAGCGCCTCCAGCAAGTGGCCGGCACGCTTTCGGGCGGCGAACAGCAAATGCTGGCCCTGGGCCGCGCCCTCATGGCGCGCCCCCGTTTACTGCTGCTGGACGAACCTTCCATGGGCCTGGCGCCGCTCATGGTCAAAGAGGTTTTCACCTCCATTCGCAAGATGAAAGACCTTGGCCTGACCGTGCTGCTGATCGAGCAGAACGCCAACGCCGCCCTCCGGATTGCCGACCGCGCCTACGTCATGGAAACCGGCGAAATCGTTCTCGAAGGCCCCGCCGCCGACCTGGCGCACAACCCCGAGGTGAAACGGGCCTACCTCGGCAAAGGCTGAAGCCCCCGCTGCCGTTTTATTCTCCTATGAGCACGTTTGACCGCCGCTACGAACAGATTTCCCGCTCCGAACTGGAGCAGATGCAGTTGGAGCGTCTTCAGGCCCTGCTGGCCCGGCTGCGGCGCAATGTCCGCCGCTACCGCGAGAAGCTGGGCGACTTCCGCCTCCAATCCCTGGCCGACCTGCCCCGGCTGCCTTTCACCACGCAGGAGGATATGGTCGAGAGCTTCCCGTATGGCATGTTCGCCTTCCCGCTGCGCGAGGTGATTCGCCTGCACTCGACCCTCGGGCCGGGCGGCAAACCGCTGGTGATCGGCCACACCCGCAACGACCTGGCCCTCTGGAGCCGGCTGGTGGCCCGCCAACTCTCCGCCAGCGGCGTCACCGCCAACGACGTCATCCTGATTTCCCTGGGCGGCCTGACGCAGTCCGGCGCCGTGGGCTATGTGCGGGGGGCGGAGTTGATCGAAGCCTCGGTCATCGCCGAAGACCCGCTGCATATAGATTACCAGCTCGCGATGCTCCAGAACTATCGCCCCACCACGCTCATCACCACCCCCACCAACGCGCTGGACCTGATCCGCGCCATCGAGCAACGCCGCGTGGACCCCCAGTCCCTCTACCTGCGCACCGTCCTGTTGTCCCGGCCCGTGGACCGCGAAACCCGCGAGCAAATCGCCTCGGGCCTCTTCGCCGCCGTCCGCTGCAACTTCGGCCTGGGTGAAATCCTCGACCCCGGCCTTTGCGTCGAGTGCGAGGTGGGGTTGTTTCACATCCACGAAGACCAATTCCTGGCGGAGGTCTGCGAGGGCGAACTGGTCATCACCACCCTGGCGCGCGAAGCCATGCCCCTGCTCCGCTACCGCACGCGCGTCGCCGCCGAGCTTTGCCACGACCAATGCGCCTGCGGCCGCACCGGCGTCCTGTTTCAGCCCGGCCCCCGGCTGGACCACCGCCACCAGGTCCGGGAAATCTCCTTTTACGAAACCCAGGTGGCCGAAGTGCTCGCCCAAACCCGCGCGGCGGGCCTTCGTTTCCACCTCACTCCCTCCGAACGGCAACTGCAAATCGCCCTCGAAATCTCCGAAGACTACTTCGCCAGCGCCATGTGGCCCGCCGATGACCCGAAGCGCAGCATCGAAGCCGAATTGCTGGCCCGCCTGGGGCTCCCGGCGGAAGTCCGTTACGTCGAGCCGCGGGCCGGCTCCGGGCCGGCGGCATGAAACCAAGCCCCTCCCAGCCGCTGGCCGGCATTCTGGAACCGGTGTTCGCCATTCGCACCGAGGAGGACCTCGGCATTGGCGATACCGAGGGTGTGCGGCAGATGATTGACTGGTGCCACCGCCATCGCCTGAACATCCTCCAAATCCTGCCCATCAACGAGCTGGGCAATGACAACAGCCCTTACAACGCCCTGAGCTCGCTGGCGCTCGAACCCTCCACCCTCGCCCTGTCGCCGCGCCATCTCCCGGACCTGACGCCGGAAACCTTCCTGCGGCTGGCGCCGCCGGATCGGGTGGCCGGGTTGCGCCGCGGGCCGGTCAATTATCCGGAGGTCCGGGCGCTTAAACACCGGCTGCTCGAAGCCGCCTTCGCGCATTTCGCCGCGCAGCATCTCGATCCGCCGGACGAACGCGGCCGCCAGTTCCACGCCTTCGCGGCGGAGAACCGCGCCTGGCTGGACGATTACGCCCTGTTCCGCGCGCTAGTGGAGGAAAACGGGAATACGCCCGCCTGGGATCGCTGGCCGCCCGAACATCATTCGCCCGCCGCCGCCCGCGACTGGCTGCGGGTGCTGCCCCGGGAGCGCCGCCAGGAATTGGCGCGCCGGCAGCTTTTCTTTCAATACGTGCAATGGCTCGCGTTCACCCAGTGGCAGGCGCTCAAGGCCTGCGGCGCGGCGCGGCGGGTCTATCTGATGGGCGATATCCCGTTCGGCGTGGGCCGTTATAGCGCGGATGTTTGGGCCAACCGCGACCTCTTCGACCTGGACTGGAGCGGCGGCGCGCCGCCGGAAACGACCTTCAAGGCAGACCCCTTCACCGTGAAGTGGGGCCAAAACTGGGGCATCCCCAACTATCGCTGGGAGGAACTGCGCCGCCGCCAGTTCGGCTGGTGGCGCACCCGCGTCGGCAACCTCCAAAAGCTCTTCCACCTCTACCGCATTGATCATGTGCTCGGCTTCTTCCGCATCTACTCCTTTCCGTGGACGCCCGACCGCAATGCGGAGTTCCTGCCGCTGACCGAGGCCGAAGCCGCCGCCCGCACCGGCGGGCGCCTGCCCGGATTCAAGCCATTCCCCGACGACACCCCCGAACACAAGGCCTTCAACCAGGCCCAGGGCGAGGAAATCCTCCGGGTCGTCCTCGCCGGCTCGGGCGAGACCACTGTGGTGGCCGAAGACCTGGGCGTGGTGCCCGACTACGTGCCGCCCACCTTGCTCAAGCTCGGCATTCCCGGCTTTCGCATCCCCATGTTTTTCCGCGAGCCCGACGGCGCCTATGCGGACCCGAAGCGGTATCCGCGGCTGTCGCTCGTCCAGCCCGCCACGCATGATCACCCGCCGCTGGCCGCCGCCTGGGACGGGCTTTGGCAGGCCATCAACGCCGGCACGGAAGCCGACGCCAGCCGCCGCGAGCTGCGCCAGATTATGGCCTTTGCCGGCTTGCGGGACATCGAGCCGCCGCGTGAGTTCGCCGGCCAACTGCACGAAGCCTATTCCCGCGCCGTCCTCCAGTCCGCTTCCTGGCTGGCCGTCTTCCAGATCACCGACCTGTTCGCCATGACCGCCCGCTTCAACACCCCCGGCACCGTCGCCCAGACCAACTGGACTTACCGCCTCCCCCACACCGTCCGGGAACTGGAGGAAGACCCGGTGCGGCGGCAGCAGGCGGAGACGTTCTCCCGCCTCGCGCGGGAAAGCGGGCGCGGCTGCTAACCGCTGGCGTCTCCCCCCGGCGCGGCCGGCAAAACAAAAAAGGACGCCCGCCCGCCGCATTCTTTCACGCGGCGTTGCCAGCGTCCCACAACCGGCCGCGCGCCCGCGCGCGGCGTTAGGATCAAAACCGGCGGGTCAGGCTTTGGACGGCTTAAACAGCGTCAGCAGCATCGAAAACGGTTTCGTCGCCTTCACGGCGTGCGGCAGATTCGGCGGCATGTAGAAGAAATCGCCGGGCTTTAGAATGTTCGGCTTTCCTTGCAGGGAGAATTCGCACTCGCCCGATAAAATCTGCACCAGCGCATGTTGCGTTGAAGTGTGCTCGGTCAGTTCCTGCCCTTCCGCAAACCCAAACAGCGTCACCTGCGCGACATCCGTCCGCAGCAGCGTGCGGCTGACGATGCCGTTGGCGGCAAACTGCGTTTCTTTGGTCAGCGAGATAATCCGCTCGTTTTTAGCATCCAATAAAGGTTGTTCACTCATACCCGCAACCTACACCTTTTCGGCGGTTCCGCCTTGATATAAATCAAAAAAAACTCCGATGCCCGCCCGCCCCGTTCCCCCAAGCCGTCCGGGGCGCGCCCGCGCGGCGGCTCCGCCGGGAGCGCCGTTTCAGAAGGAGATGAATTGGGCGGCCTGCGCCACGTCCTTATCGCCCCGGCCGGAGAGGTTGACCACGATGATTTGCTCCCGGGAAAGCGTGGGGGCGCGGCGGATGACTTCGGCTACTGCGTGGGCGCTTTCGAGGGCGGGAATGATGCCCTCCAGGCGGGCCAGCTCGGTAAAGGCGTTGAGGGCCTGGGCATCCGTGGCGGCGGTATATTCGACGCGCCGGCAATCCCGCAGCCAGGCGTGCTCGGGGCCGACGGCGGCGTAGTCCAGGCCGGCCGAAACGCTATGGGTAAGCTGAATCTGCCCCTGCTCATCCTGGAGCAGGTAAGAGCAGGCGCCCTGCAGAACCCCCAGCGAGCCGCCTTGAAAGCGGGCGGCATGTTTGCCCGTGGCTATCCCTTCCCCGCCGGCCTCCACGCCGACCATCTTTACCGATTCATCGTTCAGGAAGGGATAAAAGAGCCCCATCGCGTTCGAGCCGCCCCCCACGCAGGCAACCAGCCAGTCGGGCAGGCGGTGGGCCTTTTCCAGAATCTGGCGGCGGGCTTCATCGCCGATGATGCGCTGAAAATTGCGCACCATCAGCGGATAGGGGTGCGCCCCATAAACCGTGCCCAGGATGTAATGGGTCGTCCGGATGTGGGTCACCCAGTCGCGCATGGCTTCGTTGATGGCCTCTTTCAGCGTCTGCTGGCCGGCTTTGACGGGGACCACTTCGGCGCCGAGCATTTTCATCCGCAGGACGTTGAGCGCCTGCCGCTCGCAATCCACCGCCCCCATATAGATGACGCATTTCAGCCCGAACATGGCCGCCACGGTCGCGGTGGCAACTCCGTGCTGCCCGGCGCCGGTCTCGGCGATGATCCGCGTCTTGCCCATGCGCCGGGCCACCAGAATCTGGCCGATGCAGTTGTTGATCTTGTGGGCGCCGGTGTGGAGCAGGTCCTCGCGCTTGAGATAGATTTGCGCCCCGCCCAGCTCGCGGGTGAGGCGCTCGGCAAAATAAAGGGGCGTCGGCCGGCCGCAAAACTCCCGCAGGTAATACTCGAACTCGCGCTGAAAGCCCGGATCCCGCCGCGCGCGGGCATACTCGGCCTCCAATTCCTGCAGCGGGTGCATGAGCGTTTCCGGCACATACCGGCCCCCGTAAGGGCCAAAGTGGCCGCGCGCGTCCGGCACCGCATCGGTGGCTATGGCAGTCATAACGGGAAGAATAGTCTCACCGGCAACCCTCGTCGAGCGCGGCCTTGCCGCCCCCACCCGCGCGGGCGTCGTCATCGGGAAGACGCGAAGCGAGCGGCGCTGACGAGCCCCCGGCCCGCCGGCGGCGCGCGCCGCCCGTTCCTCCCGGAACGTGAATTATCCGGCCCGCCGTTGACGCGCTTGGCCGGAAGGCCCCCCGCGAATGCCGGGGCTATCGCCGCGGCCGCCGCTCCTTCTCCGCCGCCCAGCGGGTGAAGAGCCGTTTGATGATCTGATACTTTTCGGGGTTTTTCGCCGGATCCTGGTGGCAATAGATCATGACCCCATCAGCGGCCCGGCGGCCGGCAAGCATGGCCTGCTCGACGTATTCCGGAGTCGTCGCCCCCAGGCGGCTGTGGGCGGAGGCGTAGATATCGAGGACGATGGGGAAATCGGGGCCGACCAACGCCTTGAGCTGCTGCAATTCAGACTCGACCAGGCCGGGGTCTTTCAGGTTGGGCCCGGCGGACTCATGCCGATAGGGAAACAGAATGCCGTCCAGCAGATGGCAATAATTGGTGACGAAGCCGGGCCGGGTAATCCCGGTGAAGTAGCAGCAGGGCGCAAAGGCCAGGCGCGGGTTGACCGCGCGGGCGGCCTCGAGCATTTGCCGGACATATTCCGGCGTATAGGGCGTTTTCAGATTGTGGGTGAAGTCATCAATGCTCCAGGCCACCAGGTTGGTTTCCCGCAGGCTGAGCTTCGCGAACTCCACCGCCCACTGCTGGTAATCGAGCCGGAAGGGCTCGGAATAGTGGCGCGTATGCGGCGGCGATTCGGAGGGCGGCACCAGCGAGGCCCAGAGGCGAATCCCCTTTTCCCGGGCGCGCGGCAGGAGGAGCTTCAAATCCTCCCAATCGGTGGGATAATTATGGATGCAGAAGCTGTACGTATTGGCGCGGAGTTCGACCAGTTCGGCCACCAGGCGATCCACGTCCACTCGGTTGTCCGCTTTGCGCGGCGGGCGGCAGTAGGTGGCCCGCGTGCCGTGCAGCGCGCGGGCGCGCTCCAGCCGGGCGCGTTGCTCCGGCGGGGGCGTGGAAACACAACCGGCGAGCGGCGCCAGCAGGGCCGCCAGCGCCAGCAACCGGACGGCGGTCATCAAGGACGGAGGTCTCATACGCGCGCCCATAGGAACACGCCGGCCCGCCCGATTGAAAGCAAAAACTCCGCGGCGCGGCGGCGCTAAGCCGGCGTAAGGGCGCGCAGCCGGGCGATGATGCCGGGCAGGCGCTCCAGCGCGTAGTCCACCTCCGCCGCGGTATTGGCGATGCCCAGGCTGAAACGGATGCTGCCGCGGGCGCGCGCCGCGCTGCAGCCCATCGCCGTCAGCACATGCGAAGGCTCCAGCGAGCCGGTGGTGCAGGCAGACCCGCTGGAGGCGCAAATGCCCGCCTGGTCCAGCAGCAGCAAAATCCCCTCCGCCTCGACCCCCGCGAAAGCCAGGTTGCTGGTGTTGGGCAGGCGCGGTTCCCGGGCGCCGTTGCGGACCGTTTCGGGAATCTGCCGGAGCAGGCCCGCCTCCAAACGGTCGCGCAGCGCGCGCACCCGCGTCTCCGCCTGCGCCAGGTTGGCCCGCGCCAGTTCCGCCGCCCGGCCAAACGCGACGATGTTGGCGACATTCTCCGTGCCCCCGCGCCGGCCGCGCTCCTGTCCGCCGCCGACGATGTACGGCTGGTATTTGACCCCCCGTTTCAAATAAAGCAGCCCGATGCCTTTGGGCGCATGCAGCTTGTGCGCGGACAGGGACAAAAAGTCCGCCTCCAGCGCCTGCGCGTCAATCGGGAGCTTGCCGGCGACCTGCACGGCGTCGGTGTGAAACAGGACGCCCCGGCGGCGGCAGCGGGCGGCGATTTCCTGGACGGGGAAAAGAAGGCCGGTCTCATTATTGGCCCACATGACGGAAGCAATGGCCGTGTCCGGCCGGAGAGCTTGTTCAACCTGGTCCAGGTCAAGCGCGCCATCCGGGCTGACCGGCAGGAAGGTGACCGCGTAACCCTGCTTCTGGAGAAGCTGGACGAACTTGATCGTGGCCGAATGTTCGACGGCGGTGGTCACGATATGGCGCTTGCCCGGCTGCGTGGCCAGGGCGCTGTGGATCGCCGCGTTATTGCTCTCGGTGCCGCCGCTGGTGAAGATGATTTCGCGCGGATCGGCGTTGATCAACGCCGCCACCCGGGCCCGGGCTTCGCCCAGCGGCCCGGCAAGCTGGCGTCCGAAAGTGTAGCTGCTGGAGGGATTGCCCCAATACTCGCGCAGAAACGGCAGCATCGCCTCCACCACCTCGGGCGCGACCGCCGTGGTGGCGTTATGATCAAAATAGCAACGAGCCGGGCTGTTCATAACGGTCGTATCTATAAAAGCCACTATAAACCCGGACGCGCGAACGGAAAAGCCGAACCCACAAATAGCTCCGCCGCCGCCACCCTCGCGGAAAGCTGGCCTCGCGAATCTTCTGAGCGGAAACGATTCCGTTGAGAAGTCCAACCGGGTCCCGTCATGCCATCGGAGCCGGGAAAAACCAGATCCCCCAGACCGTAGCCCCAAAGAACCCTTTGTTTGGCGAATTCCACAGCATAATCGTTGGGTTTCGAACGCCATTTGCTTGTAAAATCAGTGCTTTACGCACGTGTGGCAGAACGGAATAGAGGTAAAATCTGAATCCTTTCGGTTTAGCCGTAACGATCCCGAGGGATAGTTCAACCCCCCGCCCTCGTTCCATCGGAGCTCGGCCAGCCCTGACCATCCAATCCGCAGCCCTGGCGAACCCTTTATTTAGCAACTTCAAGGGGTAGTGTCCTAAAAGTTCTGCAAAAAGCAGCGGGTCATGGTAAGCCACTGGG
>ERZ795030.80-NODE-80-length-139174-cov-10.761097_pt1 | contig 139174 bp, 96 predicted proteins | sample MGYA00375122_ERZ795030 | MGnify/ENA primary metagenome ERZ795030 (study PRJEB30165, sample SAMN05720146) | activated sludge metagenome | isolation source: anaerobic digester from wastewater treatment plant | place: Japan | collected 2015-04-20 ... | reverse complement strand
TGTCCGGCACCATCACCACACAGACATGGACGAAGGCCAACAGCCCGTACCGTGTCACTGGCGACATCACGGTTCCCGCAGGCCACAAGCTCACCATCTTCCCCGGTGTGGACGTGTTGTTTGATTCCAATGCGCAGTTCGTGGTGGAGGGTGCGCTTGCCGCCGAAGGCGCGGTGACAGACAGCGTCCGGTTTCTTCCAGGGAAGGCCGCGTGCTGGGGTGGAATCCGAATCACCGGGGGGTCCAATTGCTCCATCGCATACACGCGCATCAGCGGAGGCAAAACGACGGGTGCGTGGCCGGGGGGTTGCGGGGGGGCACTATATGTGGGTTCCAACACGACCCAGCCGACAGTCACCGTTTCGCACTCGGTATTCAGCGGCAATCAGTCGGACGCTGGCGGTGTCGTGTTTCTGTACAACGGAGCCCTCCCGATGACGGACTGCACCGTTGCGAACAATACGGGCCACGGGGTTGAAACGATAACTGTTCTGACGATGGTGCGCTGCACGGTTGCGCGTAACTCAAAGGCCGGAGCCTACATGGGCGGCGCCGGGTTCTGGAACAAAAGCATCAATATGACGAACTGCGTGATTTCCGAGAATACCACCGCCGGTGTAAGCACCTACGACGGCAGCATTGTTATGCAGGATTGTGCGGTCTGGGGCAATTCCGGCTGGGGAGTGCAAAACGGCGGAAATCTTTCGATGACCAACTGCGTGGTAACTCGCAACACAGGCGGGTTCTCGCAGGGAACCATGGTGGCAAATGCTTCGCTGCTGAACTGCACGATATCCGGCAATGGCCGTTCGATTTACAACGACGGCGCCGGCGTGACATTGGCGAAATGCCTGGTGTCGGGCGGCTCGATTGAGAATTACGGCGCGAGCCAACGTACCGCTTCTCTCACGCTCAGTAACTGTACGGTATACAACGCGGGCACGGTGAAGAGCAGTTGCTACAAGGCTCCGACGGGGTCGTTGGGGTCTGGCTACGCCAAGCTCAAACTACAAAACACCATTGTCTGGGGAACCAGCATCAATGTAGTCAACGGGGAAGTAACCGTCACCTACTCAGACATCCAGCAGGATGCGGGCGTTTTCCCCGGCACCGGCAACATCAACGCCGACCCGTTATTTGTTGACCCGGCGAACAGGAATTTTCGTCTTTCGGCTTTATCGCCCTGCGTCGACACGGGCGACCCCGCCTCAGCACTTGATTTCGACGGCTCCCGCGCTGATATGGGTGCCTCAATCTTGATACCGAACCTGGTACCTGTGTGCAGTCCCATACCAGACGTCACCGAAAAAGAAGGGCGTGTGATCCAATTCGTCATCTCCGCCTCTGATCCCGACGGCCAATCCCTCGTTTACTCCGCAACCAGCCTGCCGGACGGCGCAACGCTCTACCCGACCACCGGAGCGTTCTCCTGGACTCCGCCCAGAGGGTGGGTTGCTCCCCCTGCGACGCGACGGGACACGACGTTCGTGTTCTTCGTTTCCGATGGGATAGCGACTGCAAGCGCCTCGGTCAGGATCACAGTCCTCCCGGCGGAACGCGCATTCACCGTCCTGCAGAACGCCCCCAACCCGTTCAACCCCTCCACCGTGGTAAGGTTCTCACTGCCGGAGGCGGGGCATGTCACGCTGGCGGTGTATGGCGTGAACAGCAGGCTGGTGCGCACCTTGGTGGACCGGCCTCTGACGGCCGGTCTCCACGAGGTCGTATGGGACGGCCGCGACGGCAACGGCCGCGACGTTGCCAGCGGGGCTTACATCTACCGCCTGACCGCGCCGCAGGGCACGGTAACGCGGCGGATGGTGCTGCTGCGGTAACAAAGATGTAGGGGCCGATCTCCGTGTCGGCCGGTGTGTCCGCCCGTAATCATAACGTGTGTGCGGGTGCGGGCGGACACAGAGGTCCGCCCCTACGTTTCAAGGGGGCGCTCTCCTTTGTCCCCCGCAGTCCGGCGCATGTTCAGACAGGGGCGCGTTGCTGCGTCAGAAAACCTTCCTGCTGTCCACGAGAATCGTCACGGGGCCATCGTTCACAAGAGCCACCTGCATCATGGCCTGAAAGCGGCCGGTTTCCACCCGAACCCCGAACGCCCGCACGGCGTCGCAAAATGCGTCGTACAGTCGCTTACCCTCCTCGGGCCGCGCGGCGTCGATGAATGACGGGCGCCGACCTTTGCGGCAATCCCCCAGGAGCGTGAACTGCGACACCGCCAGCAGCGCTCCTCCGGTTTCGAGCAGCGACCGGTTCATTTTGCCGGCGGCGTCCTCGAAAATCCGCAGGTTTGCGATTTTCTCGGCCAGGTAGGCCACATCCGCGTCGGAGTCGCCCTCGGCCACGCCCAAAAGCACGACAAGTCCAGGCCCGATGGCGCCGATGGTCTGACCATCCACGGCAACGTGTGCCGAACTGACCCGCTGAACGACCGCGCGCATGGGGACTACGCCTTTTCCGTTCTGCTGGCCGGGCGCCCCGTCCACAACGCGGGATCGCCGTATTTCATGAACGCCCTGGAAGCCGTCTCCTGATACTCCGGCGTGAGCCCGATTGCTTCGTTGGAGCCGTAGTACCCGGCGATGACGCCTCCCCCGAAGGGTAGCGCGAGTTTCTCGATGTATTCCCGCGCCGCCGCTTCAATGCGGACGTGGTCGCGGGTCTGGAGGGTCGTCTGAATGTCCACGGGCGACCAGATGTGCATTTTCCCGCCGTAGTGCTTGGCCAGCCAGTCAATACCGTGAAGCTCCGGCTGATCGAACTTGAAGGAATCAATCCCGACCTCGATCCAGTCGCCTATTACGTCGCGCACGAAACCGCATGAGTGGAAATGGATGCTCAGACCGCGGCTTTTCGCCACTCCGCACAGGCGGGCGAATACGGGCTTGAACAGCCGGCGGAACATGGGCGGGCTGACAAGAAGGCGATCCTGCGTGCCCCAGTCTTCGCCGGTAGAGATGCCGTCCACGCCAATGTCGGCGTACCGCTCGATCACCCGTTCGTACACGTCGGCGATGCGGTTCAGAAGGTAGGATACACGGTCAGGCTCCTCCGCGCAGTCGCGAAGGAACACCTCCATACGGCGCATGTACCGTGCGGTGTCGAAGGTCCAGCTCATACCACCGAGAACGTAATACCCTTCCGCATGGTATTGCTTGACTTCAGCGGCGGCCTTTTCGAAAAGCTCGGCCCTGTCGAGAATCGGGAACTCGTACGTGTCAAGAAGGTCCCAGCTATCCTGAATGACGCCCTTGTACACCTCGCCTTTGGTGATACTTTCGAGACGGCGCCACGTGTTTCCCCACATGTCGATCATGTCCCAGTACCCGTCGCGCTGGGTCCACGGCTGCTGAACGCGATTGGGTGCCGGATCGTGGTGCACGCCTCTGAAGTCACTCGGGAAACCGGCGCTGCCCATTCCAAACGGGATACGCGGGGGATATGCGAACGCGAGGCTCATCTGAACGATTTCACGCGGTGTCATGCCGGGGCTCCTTGCGAAGGCAACGGTGCGAGAGAGTATGCGTGGTCTGAATGTACCGTTCGTCGGAAAAAAACGGAACCGGACGGCATGGTGCCCCCTCGCGGTGGAACGGGGGGGTGTGTATATTTTTGAGTACGCGCAACCGGGCGTTGCGAACTCCAATCGTACCGTACTTCGTGCGAGCAGATAGATCCGATGCCGTGTGGCCTGATCCGGGTATTTGCCCTTCTGTGTATGCTTCCGGCCTGGAGCGCGGCGCAGGTATACTCGTTCGAGGAAGACGCTCCCCCCGATTCCTCCGTTGCGCCTCTCGATTCCGCCGCCGTGGAACGCACCTGGAACGCGGTGTTGTCCGGTGCCCGGCAACACAGCCCGGGGCTTGTCCGCCCGTATGTTGCGGAGCGTTACAGAAACACGCGGCTGGTCACCTCACTGGTTGCGCTTGGCTCCGTGCAGCGGTTCCGCGTACTGCGGATGGACGTGTATCCCGCATTCGCGCGGTTGAACCTTGAAGTCACGGAGAATTTCCGGCGTTCGTATCACTCGTTCTACTTCGTCAGAGAGAGTGGTAAGGTAGTTCTTACCTACCGCTGGCACGCGTACTCCCAGCACTGGGTGGAACGGCGGTCTCCTCATTTCACGTTTGTCTACAACCCGTACAAGGATTCCATCGGAAGAGGGGTAGCCGTTCCGACCAACATGGCGGCAACCCTGCTTGAACGGCACCGGGCCGCGATGGCGAACCTCCTGAACCCGGCCTCCGCGGAGCGGATATACATCTACCTGGTGAACACCAAGGCGGAGATGATGAGCCTTTTCGGCTCTACGGCCGACGAAGCGTTTATCGAGCCGGAAACCGGCGCCATCGTGTCGGATTTCCCCCACGGGGTTTTTCAGCTCGTAACAACGCGGCTCCTGTTTCAGGTGTCAGGGGATTCGCTCGGTAAGCTGAATAGTACGGGAAACGATCGGTTATGCCGCCTTTTTATCAACGGTGTTTCGACGTTCGGAGACGGGAACGGCGGATATGTAAGGGGGAAATCGGCCGTTTTCATGGTTCGCACATTGATTTCGCAGGGGCGCTACATTCCCCTTCGCGACGCGCTCTCCAGCCCTGATAATCCCCTTGTGGTGGCAGAGGCGGGCGCATTCGTCCGGTTTCTTGTCAGCGAGTATGGCGCTTCGAAGTTCCGGTCTGCCGCGCGTTCCATTCACCGCGACACGGATTTCATACCCGTGCTGGAACGGGTGTATGGCGTGAGGTTTCCCGCTCTGGAACGTGATTTCAGGGTGTGGGTCGTCCGCCAGAACGAGGAGGTGTTGGAGCCGTCCGAACTGGTGGAGTTCCGCATTCTCACCCACCTGTGGGATGTCCAGCGTGTCGGCGGGACGCGTGTGTATGTGGATCGCGGGATGTCGTTCCCGCCGATATCCGCAATCGGGCGGGTGATGACGTTGTTCCAGAATCGCGTGGCTACCCAGCCTGCCACGATTCCCTACATCTATCTTGCCGCGTCCGAAAACCAGCTTGCGGAGTTCCATATTCAGGGATCGGCGTACGTATCGGAACACGTAATGATCGCGGCATCGACGGAAGCACTGGAACGCGCCCTGCGCTCCAGGAGAGAACGGCGCTGAACGAACTCTCCCCGCACTCCGGTCCGTGCGGCTGACTCGAAACTGCGCCCTCAACCCGCGGCGAAGTTCTCTTCCAGGCGCCGCTGGAACTCAGTGATGACCCTGCGTGCGTCGTTCCGTCCGTCCTGAACCAGCCACAGCCACACAAGGGGCGAGAGGACAGCAACCACGTACTCCCACCACGCAAACGACAGTCGCCACCCGAACACGGAGGTTCCGGCAACCTGCAGGGGGAAGGCGAGGAACACCACAGAGACACCGAGCAAAAGAAGCAGCGACATCGCGGAGTATCGTGTCCGATACGAGCAGACCACTCCCGCCGGATGCTCGTGGAACGCGAAATGAACAACCATCCACGGCAGGCGGGTGGCGGTCCTCCTCATGGCGTGCACACTGAAACCTGCATTGCCGCCGTTGTGAACGCGACCCCATGCACACGGAACACCCTCCGTGCCCTTCGCAATCCCATTGATTGCTTTTTCTGCGCGTGCAAGGGCTTTCTGAACCGATTTATCGGGTACGGGGAACTCTCCCCGGGGAAACCATGAGGACATGAGGCGGCCCCTTTGCTTGCCAGCACTTGGATCATGCGAACCGAAAAGAAAATGTAGCGCGACGTCATCCGGCGAGCACATGCACGGCTTTTCAATCCGCCCGGGGGAGTACACGAGTTGGAGCCACAGTGTTCCTCTTTCGCGCAATCAAGACGTCATTCCCGCGCAGGCGGGAATCCATGACGTCGCCAGGCAGGGAGTGCCACAGGGGAGTTCGCGAAGAAGCATGGGTCTTGCCTCCACTTTCAAATGAGCAGATCGTACAGATCCTCCGAAAAACCGCAGTCTATGGAGGCGGATTCCCGCCTGCGCGGGAATGACGGTGAGCGAAATCGGTGGGGTCATTGCGCACCCGTGTGGGTTCCGCGGCGGCGGCGCGTCGAAAACGGCTGCAACATTGCTACCCGGGCTCCTGCCGGCAGCGTAACAGAACCCTTCCCGGAGCCAGATTCCCCGCTCTTCTCTGACCCTCCTTGCTCCCTGACAGGGTACCATTACACCCTATGGTACCGGACGCTCCAACCGGAGGGGTTACCGCGGAAAAGGAGTTACGCAGATGAACGCAGTCCTGATCGAACGGGCGCACGAACTGGGGTTTCGTGAGGTGCCCGAGGCTCCCATGGGAGACTACCACGCCCGGACGCGGCTCGTTGCGGGCAGTATCTGCAACAGCACGGACGCGAAGCTCCTGCACGGCACCTTTCCCGGATGCACCGCATTTCCGGCGGTGCTGGGCCATGAAGCGGTCGGCGAAGTGACGGCAGTTGGCGTGAAGGTGCGCAACTATCGCGTCGGAGATCTGGTCATTCGGCCGCGGGTGTGCTTCCCGCCCGAGTTCAACATCAGGGAGTATTTCGGCTCGTTTGCCGATTTCGCGTACGTGACTGACCAGTGGGCAATGGACGACGACAATCCGCCCACCGGTGCTCGTGCGTTCGGCCACCCGCAGCAGGTGCTTCCGGCGGGCACCGACCCCATGCTCGGGGTGCTCTCCATCACACTGAAGGAGACACTGAGCTGGATTCGACGGTTCGCCGTGGGAAAAGGCCACCGCGTGCTCGTGTTCGGAACAGGACCGGTGGGAACCGCTTTCGTGCTGTTTTCCCGCATGGCGGGCGCAAAGCAGGTGATCCTTGCCGGCCGCACGGAGTCCTCGATCCGGCGTGCGGCAGAGCTGTGTCATCCGGATACCTCCGTGAACGTGACCGACCCGCATTTCGTCGCGCGGGTTCACGAGATCACCAACGGCGAGGGTGTTGATCGAGCGATTGAAGGGGTTGGCGACACGAGCGTGATAGATCTGGCGGTTCCGTGCCTGTCGCCCGAAGGCCAGATCGGATTGTATGGCGTCGCACCCAGCACGCAGGCAAAGGCTCTCCACGCGAATCATCCCCGCGTTCGAGCTATCAGCCCGGACGAATCTGAGGTGCACGAGGAGTTCTTCTCGCTTGTGCGGGAAGGTCGCATTGACGCCTTCGCGTTCCTTTCCCACCGATTGCCCATCCGGGATATCGGCCGGGGATTCAGCCTTCTTGCGAACAGGGAAGCCTTCAAAGTTGGACTGGACTGGTGAAAGGGGTAATCACATGGCGCGAACATTCACGGCGGTCGTATTTCCCGAGGCGAATCGGGCGGAACTGCGCGAATTTCCTCTTCGCGCGCCGCGAAAAGGCGAAGTTCTGGCTCGGGTCGTGGTGTCCGGGGTAAGTATCGGCACGGAATACCTCGTGCTTTCGGGGCAGTTTCCCAACCAGAAGTTCCCGTGCCTTGTCGGCTATCAGAGTGTGGGGGTGGTCGAGGAAGTCGGCGAAGGCATCTCTCATCTGCGGCCGGGGGACCGGATCACCATCGGGTCGTCAGAAATACCGGAAGGCTACCACGAGGGAGCCGGGGCGGCGCATTTCTCCCACGCGGTGATTCCGGCGGAACCGGGCAACGACCGGGCGATCATCGTCCCGTCGCACGTGTCGGACGACGCGGCCTCGTATTTCGTGCTGGTGAGCGTGGCGGTCGAGGGCATCCGGCTGGCGAACGTGCAGCGCAACGATCTTGTCGCCGTGGTGGGCCAGGGCGTGCTCGGGCAGCTTGTAGCGCAGATCTGCCGCCACAACGGCGCCACGGTGTTCACGAGCGATCTTGACCCGGCGCGCGTGGAGATTTCCGCCCGCTACAGCGCCCACAGGGCATTTGCCCTCGACGTTCCGGCGTTTGACGAAGAACTGCGCAAGGTGCAGAAAAAAGGGGCGGACGTGGTGTTCGAAACCACGGGCAACACGAAGGTGTTCGATCAGGCGCTCACACTCGCGCGCGATTACGGCACGTTCGTGGCGCAGGGGCATTACCCGGGGAATCTCACGTTCCGGTTTGTCCATGCGCACTGGCGGCATCTCCGCATGATGTTCCCGTGCGGGAAAGGCAAGACGTGGGAGAGCGTGGAAACCATGGCGCGAGGTATCGTCAATGTGGATTCGCTCATCACGCACCGCGTCAGCCCGCAGGATGCGCCGGACCTGTACGCGAAGGTGGCCGCGCGGTCGCCGGAGATTCTCGGCGCGACAATCCGCTGGGCGGAGAGATAAGGCCTGAAGGGCCGCAATAACAAAGCCCGGGGCATCGTCCCGAGCGGGGGGAAAACAAAGGGACACGACGGAGCGTGTCCCTCCATTCTTGGGGAAGCGGTGGTGGCAGGCAGACCCGCCACGGGCGGGCAGGAATGCCTGCCCCATCAACTGCCTGCGTTCCGGCGAACTGAACGGTCGGACCCGCGGGCACGCGGCCCTATTTCTCGAACTCCGGCATCTCTGACAATCCGGCCACGTCGCCCGCGCGCTGGCGGATGAGGTAGGCTTCCAGCCATCCGCGGTTCTTGCGCGGGAAGGTGGTGGACATGATCACCTTCTCGTGGTCGAGGCTGTTGATCCGCTCGTTTGCCGCGCGCAGGGCGTCGAAGCAGTTTTTCAGTGCCTGCAACGGGGACATGCGCTCGGGGTTGAGGTCCGGGCTGAAGTAGCCCTTGTACCCGTGCATCTTGAGGACATACAGCGCCGCTTCGGTCTGCTCGGGGGAAAGCACGCCGACGTTCATGTCCTGATCGTAGTTTCCCAGTGGCTGGCTGTTCCAGTGCGTGTGCGCCAGCTTGCCGTATTCGATGATCAGGCTGAAGCTGTAGGCGAGGTCCTCGAACCCCATGAGCATGTGCCCGACCTCCGGGTTCATCGCCACAAGTGCGTGCCCTTCGGCCAGAATCGCCTTGTTTTCCGGATGCTCGAGCAGGGACTCCACCTTTTGTGCGAGCAGAAGGCCTTCATACGTGGACCCGTAGATTATCCGTCCGCGTGGCTCATAGGGCTTCGGTTCCATGCAGACGCGCACACCGGGCACGCGGTCCATCGCTTTCGCGAGGTTGCGGGCGAACCGGTCGCGCATGGCGATAAAGTCGATGCCGAAGTTGTTCTCCCAACCGTCGATCCCCGGCCAGTGGATGACGTGCGGCGTGCCGGTGTCTTTCGCGAACTTGAGCGCCCGGGCGAAGATGTCAATCGCCTTTTCCTGCACCTCGGGATACGGCGACGAAAGCGCTCCCCACTCGAAGTCTTTGTCGTAGAAGAGTGCAGGGCCGAACCCGACGAGCTTGATGCCGGTATCCTTTTCCAGTTGCTGGTAGTGGTGCCAGTTGCCCTCGTTCACTTCGGTCGGGTAGTGCGCCTCGACGCCCTTGAGGCCGTATGGCGCAAGCTCTCCTGCCAGTTTGAGTCGCTCCGGTATGCTGAGATTCGGCGTGTACCGGTCATGGAACCGCCCGCCGCCCGGCGCGAAGAACCAGACACCGGCGGCAAAGTTGAGCTCGAGCGAGAACGTCTGCAGGTGCCGGATCAATTCCTCCGGCGTGCGGCGCTTCGCCTGCGCCCGGATATCTACCACTGCCATGGGAATCCCTTTCCTTGGAAGATCGCGGTGAGAACGCAGACTCACATCCCACCGTAAGAATATCCGTACGCAGCCGGTGCAGGGAAAGGGAAGGCGGTCATCCCCCGATTGGCGCGTCTCTTTCTCACGCGACGACCGGTTGCACTTCGCGCGGTCTGGATTCCCGCCTTTGCGGGAATGACGGCGTTTCCAGAAGGTTGCGCGTGCTGTGCGGTCGTCGAGTGGCCTCCGCGCAAACGGCGGCTGTATCGAGACGACGGAGGATGCAGTTGGAAGGTTGACAATCCCCCCCCTGTGGACGTCTCGGCGAGGCAGCCCTACCTGCGCGCCCTTCGACAGGCTTCCTGCGCGAGATGCGCAGGCTCAGGGACCGCGCAGGCTTGATGCTCCCCCCGCGAGACCCGAGTCTGCGCCCGCGAAACGGGAGCCCGCCCAGCCAGCTGGATGACCTCACGTGCCGTACAACCCTGGTGGAGGGGCACGCTTCGTCGTGCCCGTTTTCCGCCGCGCACGAAATCTCCCTCCCCAACACCAGCTAAGGCAAAACGTCGTCTTCGTGTCAAGCTTTTTCACGCAGAAGTTGCATTTTTGAAACAGGAATTTTGTGGAGAGGGGTGCAAAAACCCCGCCGCGCGCTCCTGCTTTTTTGGGGGCTTGACAACAACGCGTTTGTGTGTTATGTACTACGCACAGAGGTATCGTTTCTTCACGAAGGAGGGGTACTATGAAACGGAGCCTTGCGGAGTACGGTTGGTATGCGGGCAGGAATCCCGGTCTCCCACAAAATCTCGGGGGGGGGGGGGGGGGCACTTCCTCGATAGTCGCCCTTGCCTGCGTCATCGGTTTCCTTCTGAGTTCGAGTATTCGTGCCTCTCCACTTTCCCGCCCGGCAGACAGCCTTTCCACGGAACAACTTGTCGTGAAGGTTCGGGAAGGTATGTCCCGGGATGATTTGCAGCGCCTCGTGGATGGCCAGGGCCTCGAGGTTGAGCGAAGCATCTTCCGCAAGCGCAACGATTTCTTCTTGGTGCGTTGCCGACGGGGTGATATGCCGGGCTCCCTACCGTGGAACCTAACGGCCTCTGATGTTGCGAGTCGCCTTCCTCAGGACTGCGGCGATGTCCTTTCCGCCCATCCAGTGCGGTACATACCGGTGGGCGCGACGCCAAATGACACGCTGTACGATCCGGATGCCGATCAACAGTGGGAGATCCCTCGTATGGGGTTGGACCTTGCGTGGGACCTAACGACGGGCACCGACACCATTCGGATCGGTATCATCGACACGGGAGTTGACACAAACCACGCCGACCTGGTGAACGCTCTCTCCCCTCTCCGGTGGAATTTCGTAGGCGACAACCCGGACGTCACGGCAGGCACTACCTCGTACCACGGAACCAGGGTTTCGGGCGTCGCGGCCGGAGTAACGAACAACACTACTGGTCTCGCCGGAACCGCGGGCGGTTGGTCGTCGAGCGGCGGCGCCCGGCTGATGGCTCTGCGCGCGGGTAGCGGGTCCAGTATCTGGTATGACGCGTCAGCTCTAGAGTACGCGATAGATAACGGTGCTCACATCGTTAACATGAGCTACGGCGGTCTGGTGAGTTACGAAGAGGATTCGGTAGCTGTTGCAGACGCTTACAACGCTGGCATCGTTCTGGTGGGTATCGCGCACGAACTGGACGGTGGGGATCCCTACTACGGCAACGTGGTCCGGTACCCAGCTCGTTACCCTCAAGTCATCGCCGTGGGTGGGATGAATTACTTCGACGACCAGTGGGGTAACTGGGGAAATGAGCTTGATATCGTCTCGTACGCGGCCGGCAGCGACCCGCCCACCGCACGAGGCATCAGCTATCCGGACAGCGGCGGCGGCTATGGTTTTCTGGGTGCCGGCCACTCTGTTTCTGCCCCACGGGTTTGCGGAGTCATCGCGTTGATGATGTCGGTCAACCCCAATCTCGTAGGGCAACCCGAGGAGGTGCGCCGTATTCTTTGCCGGACGGCCGACAGGATAGGGTGGTACTGGTCCGGAGAGAACCGGTACCCCATTGAGTACACAATCCAATCAGGTAAACCCCACGGCCCCTGGCACGAGCGAACAGGGTACGGGAACCTGAACGCCTTCAACGCCGTGGCACGGGCGAAGATCGAATACATGGAGTCGGGGCAGTCAGTTGAGCTTACCGGGGACGTGATCGTCAACATGGGGGACACGCTTACGGTTCCCAGCGGGGTAACGCTCAAGTTCGCCGAAGGCAAAAAGCTGCTAGTGCACGGGCGTCTCGTGGCCACGAACGTGACGTTCACCCGCATCGGAACTGGTGGTCTGTGGGGCGGTATCGAGGTGGACTCCGCCAACGCCTCCGTCTCGCTCACCGGTTGCACGGTCGAATACGCCGCCAACGGCGTGCACTGCAACTACGCTTCATCCGCGAATCAACCCACGGTTACGGTGGACGGCGGCAGATACCACCACAACACGACAGCCATCAAACTGGTCCGCGCCAAGTCCACGAGCGGGAGCTCGTACGTCAGAGCGGCGCGAATCGACAACAACACCACGGGAATCCGTATGGAGAACTGCAGTGTGCCCATCGGGGTTTCCGGGTCATGGGCATACCGGGATTCCATCCACGACAACACCGGAACCGCGATCTATCTGGTCAACGCTCACCCGAATATCTACCGTAACAAAATCTGCAACAACGGTGGCTCTTTCGGAGGAATCTACTGCAGCGGCGCGAGTCCGAATGTCGATTACAACAATATCTGGTCAAACGGCGCGTATGGCATTTACTGCAGCGGATCATACCCCGACATCAAATACGACTGGTTCTACGGGGCCAGTTCGTCCGAAATCTACATCACTGGCAGCAGTCAACCGTGGATGGAATACACCAATATTCATTCCTCCGTGTATGGCGACGATCCGAGCGGTTACGCCGAGTACGCCGTTACTTTCAACTCCAGCGGTTATCTCGAATGCGAAAACAACTGGTACGGGGATGCTTCACCGGTGATGTCCGCAATTGTCAACCAGACCGGCCGGCTGATTTACAACTACCCCATCCTCAGTAGTCCCGCGCGAAACGATTACCAGAAACCGGCGAGGACGGCGGCCGACGCGAATCCGCAGATTGCCATCATGCGGGAAGCTGGCATGGCGGAAAATGAAGAACGTTTTGTTGATGCGCTTGCGCAGTACCGCGAGGTGGTCGAACGATTCCCTGAATCTCCCAGCGCGACGCGTGCACTTGGCCGCGCGTTCGCGGCGATGGGAAGGATGGGGGCCTCGCAGGAACAGATGGAGGTTTTTTTCTCCCCCTTGTCCAAGGCCGATAGCCCTCTCAGCGCAGATGCACGGTATGCCGCGGCGGAGTTGTGCCGTCGGGCGATGGCGTGGCACGGGGATTTCGCGCGCGCCATACGGGCGTACCGTGTCGTCGCGCAGGACACAACGCTGTTGTCTTACCAGAGAGAGGCCGCCTGGCTTCAGATTGCCCGTCTGGCGGATGAAGCCAACGACGACGATGTCTTGTTTGAAGCAGTTGCGCACGTTCTCGCGTTCGGCGACTCCACGGAAGGAGCGATGGTTGCGCGTCTGGATTGGCCAGATATGGTGTTCAAGGTGCAACGCGGGCAGGAAGCCGAGGAGGCGAATCCATCTTCACTGGCGGTGAACCCGAACCCGTTCAACCCGACGACGTCCATTACTTATCGGGTCACGGCGCCGGGAAACGTTTCGGTGCAGGTGTTCAACGCCCTCGGCCAGCGCGTACGGGATCTGGTGAACACAACCGCACAGCCGGGCACGTACACCGTCGTTTGGGATGGTAGAGATGGCGCGGCCCGGCCCGTTGGGAGCGGTGTCTATCTGATTCGCTTCATGGCGCCCCAAATGGCCGAAGTGAGACGCGTGACGCTTGTCCGATAGGCTTCCCTTTTTCGAGGAGATTCAAGATGATTCGGCACAGGTGCTTTTCGTTGGCATTTGTTGGCGCGCTCGTGTTTGTTTCGTTGGCGCGTGGCTTCGAATGCCCGGAGCTCATGGCTGATCCTGCCAACCCCCAAGGCGACTCGCTGATGGTAAGCAGGTTGCAGGTTACAATTCCGCGTGACACCGAGCAATCCTTTGTCGATTCGCTGGCGCAGGCTCATGGCCTTAGTGTCGTCAGCGTTTGGAACCCCTCGTTCTGGCCAGAGCGGTCCATAGTGTATTACCTTGTTGACCGAGCGATCGTGCCGTGCGACACAACAGCGGCGATGATCGCTGCAACCATCTTGAGCAGATCCCCAGGTACCGTGATCGGAGCGCGTGCGACGGTTGCCAAACCGGTCGGTGATCCCGAGGATGTGTCGCAGGAGGTGACGCCGCGTCCCGCCACCCTTCTCACGGTCCAGCCGAACCCGTTCAACCCTTCCGCGACAATCACGTACCGGGTGGAAACCCAAGGAATGACGCGGGTCGAGGTGTTCGCGGTTACCGGCCAGCGAATCCGTGAACTGGTGAAGGCCACGACACAACCGGGGACCCATACGGTCGTGTGGGATGGGACGGACGGGCAAGGGAAAGCCGTATCCAGCGGCGTGTATCTGGTGCGGTTCACCTCGCCGAGTGCGGTGGTGTCGAGGCGGGTGACGCTGGCTCGCTAACACTCGCGGGGCGCGCCAATATGTGTTTGCCGGTAGGGGCGCGGTCGCCGCGCCCTCTGTTCGTGGGCAACGTGCGCGAACATAGGCGGGTCGGGCGACCCGACCCCTACCGTGGATTACGCGCTTGACCGCCCAGCCGCCGCCCGCCAAAGCCTGGGCCTCAGACCCGAATCACCTCATCCGGGGTGACGATGGCGTCCACGCGCTGATCATGTTCGTCCACGGGGACGGCGTCCACAATCTGGAACACGTGCGCAAGGGCTATTTTCGGGGCTGTGACCGCAGAGAGAAACCGGTCGTAGAACCCTGCGCCCATGCCAAGTCGGTTGCCCGCGCGGTCGAACGCGACACCCGGCACTAGGATGATGTCCGCCGTAAGGGGATCAGCCGGGGCCCCTCCTTCTGGTTCGAGCCCGCCCCAGCGCGTGCGGGCAAGCGGCGTCGCAGGCGTAAGAAGCACGTGCCGCATAACGCGGTCGTTGCCGACGACAGGCACTATCACCCGCCGCCCGTTCTTGTGGTACCAACGGATGGTGGGAAGCGTGCGCACTTCCCCCGGCAACGCGCCAATGTACAGATGCACCGTCCGGGCGTTCTGCCATTCAGGGAGCGTCCGCAGACGTTCAAAGATCCTCTGGGACGATTCCTCGCAATCCGCAGCGCTGAAGGCCTTCCTGCGCGCCTTCATCTCAGCTCGGAGCGCATTCTTCGCCGCCCTGATGTCGGGTTCCACGTCGTTACAGCTCCCACTGGATGCTGAGAAACGCGTTTCGCGGCGCCGCCGGGATGAAATATGGCGTCGCGTAGATGGCGTTCTGTGAGGCAACGGCATACACGTCGTCCACGTACCCGGAAGCCTCATACAACCGATCGAACAGGTTGTTGACCGACACCCTCGCCTCCATCCCTTTCAGCCCGAAGCGTTTCTCGATCCGGTACGCGAGAGATACGTCAGTGACGTGGGAGGGAGCGATAGAATTTGCGGCGTTTTCCGCGTTGTCGAGGTACTGACGGCCCACGTACCGCCACCCAGCGCCAAGGCTCCACCCGCCGTGGGTCAGCCGGGCGCGGGCGTTCGCCAGCATGGTGGGAAAACCGGCGATGCGGTTGCCGTTGCGCGGCAGCGAAACGGTCTGCCATGCCTCCCAGTCCATCTGGTGTTCGGTGTAGCGCACGAAGTGATCGTTGTTGATGCTCACGTTCCCACCCAGCTCAAGGAAAGATGCGGGTTTTGCGGTCGCTTCGAGCTCAATTCCCTGGTGCACCGAACGATCCGCGTTGCCGGTGACCGGGTTGCCGCTCGCCTCGCTTATTTGCCCGACCCACGGGACAATCTCGTTGCGAAAATCCATGTGGTAAAGCGTAAGCATCGCGTTAATTCGAGGCGAACGGTACCCGGTGCCAAGTTCCAAGTTTAGTACGCGCTCCGGTTTCACCTTGGGGTTTTTGAGGCGAATCTGACCGATCTGGCCCGCCACAAGCGTGGTTTCCCGCGTGGCAAAACTCGGTTCGTTCCAGTAATCCTGCGGATCGGCGAGGTCGTCGGTGATCGGTTCCCGCCTCGCATAGGCAATGTTGGTAAATGCGTGCAGGCGATCCGTGATGTTGATGTTCACCCCGGCTTTCGGCGATATCCAGCGGAACTCCGCGTCGTACCGGTAGCGGGTGAGGCTGTCGCGATCCAGCGTGTACAGGTGGCGCACTGCCTGCAGATCGGCCATGAGGGTGACCCGCGGCAGAATGTGCGCCATTTCCTGCACGAAGGCGGAAGTTGTGAGCTTCCGTTCGCGGTAGTCATAGTACAAATGACCCGGCGCAACGCCCGGGGGCGGGGCCGCCAGCCACGTGATCTGCCCCCAGTGGCGCCCGCTGTGCGCGCGCAGTTCTCCGCCCGCCGTCAGAGTTCCTCCGCGGTGTTCCCACGCCATGCGGGGCAACAGGCCGTACTCACGGTTCTCCACGTTTCTGCGGCGGGTGAGATCCGACTTCGTCACGGTGTAGTTGCCGTTCGCGTCCGCGCGGGGCGTTCCGTCCGCGTTGCGTTTGTACCACGACAGCGGATACAACGAGGGGTCCTTCACGCGGAACGTCGGGAGGCGGAATTCTTCCAGACTGCGGGCCGTGCGGAACTGATCGTAATACCCTTCCCCGGTGATCGCGTACAGCGTGGTGTTGAGGCGAAGGGCGGGCGCAATCTGCCAGTCATGGTGCAGTTCATAATGTGGCTGGTTGAACGTGTCCACTTCGTTCTGGTAGGTAAGCGGGTTATACCGGCGATCCGCGCGGGCGTTGCCGGTCACTGCCCCGTCGAGATAGGCCCGGGTTACTCCGTTGTAGGCGAGGTGGGTTCTTTCCGGCCCGCCGTACACGAGCAGCGTGGTGGTCATTGAGGGATCAAACCGCCGCACGCCGAGGAAGTAGCTCCAGAGGTCGGACCACGCCTGTTCCCGGTATCCGTCGCTGGTGATGCGGGAGAACCGCCCGTACATGGCGTAGGAGTCGTCCACCAGCCCGCTGTTGAATGCCAGGCTCAGCTTCCGCGTTCCGTAACTGCCTGCCCCCGCAAACGCATTGATGCTGCGCCGGGGGCTGAAGTTCGTGGTGATGACGTTAACGGAACCGCCGATCGCGGACGAGCCGTACAGCGAGCTGCCGACACCCCGCTGCACCTGGATATCCTGCACGTTGGAGAGCACGTCGGGGAGGTCAACCCAGTATACCTCGTGCGACGTGGGGCCGTTCTGCGGGATGCCGTTGATCAGCACATTCACGCGCTTCTGGCTGAACCCACGGATGCTGAGATAGCTGTAACCCACCCCGTTCCCGGCATCGGAATACGCGTAGACGGATGGGAGCGACTGCAGCAGGACCGGCACGTCCTGCACCGAGTAGCTGCGGGCGATCTCTTCCCGGGGGAGGTTTGTGAACGTGACCGGGGCCTCGCGGTCTTTCACGCGGGATGCGGTGACGAGCACCGTCTGTCCCGGAAGCACCTCGGGGTGCAGTGCGATGGAGAGCGACACCGGCTCATCGCCGAGCATGACACGCTGTTTGTGCAGGCGGTAGCCGATAAGCCCCACCGTGACGATATGGCGGCCGGCGGGCAGGCCGTTGAGCGTGAATGCGCCGTTCTGGTCAGTGAGCGTTCCGTGAGGCGTGTTGTCGAGATGAATGACCGCGGCGGTTACGGGCGCGCCTGTTTCCGCGTCAATCACCACGCCGGAAAGCGTGGCTGCGTGAGCAATGAGCGGAGCGGCGCACCACGATGCGAGGAAACAAAAAACGAGCGAGCGCATGATACCTCCTTGTTTGCGCAACGCCCGGGCATGCTGCACACGCAAAAAGCCGCCCCCGGGGTCTGGTTCGGGAACGGCTGGTAACTCCACAGAACTTGTGTGGGCGTTTCCCTACGCTGGCATTACCCAGGTCAGGTTCATGGGGTATAGTCTCAGGCCTTCCACGGGAGGGCCACCCCCAACGACACCATTGTGACAAAAAATATACAGGCGGGGAGCGGGGCGAGCAAGAGACGGAGCGCGGGCTGTGATTGCCTCATTGACAGAGGCAGCAGGTGGAATGAGCTTGAGGTAATTCCCGTAGATTCTGTGGCCGAAGATGCATATATTTGTCCCACAGAGGGTTTGCCAGACGCGGGGCAGACGTTGACGCTTGGAATGGCCCGTCGGAGGGGGCATCGGGTGCGACGCGACATGGAGTTGGTACGAGAACTTCTGCTTTACTTCGAAGCCAAGCCCGATTACCGAGCCATCCAGCCTACTCAGATTGAAATCCCTGGGCGCGAGCAGCAGGATGTTCACTACCACATTCTACTCCTGTGCCAAGCTGGCCTGCTGGATCATGAGCGCGTCGCGAGTTCGACAACACCGAGTCGCCTCGTGGACGCTTATCCTTTCGGTCTCACTTGGGCTGGTCACGAGTTCCTTGACGCAGCCCGTAGCGATAGTGTTTGGGAGCAGGCGACACGGCGTATTGGCGCGGAAGGACTCGGTCTTGGATTTGGGCTAATTCAGGCTCTTCTCGTCTCATTGGCAAAAGAGAAGCTCCAACTTTCTTAGCGATAGCTCCGACTGACAGGAGCAAGTTGCGTGCTGGCGAGACGTGAGGAGCCGGCGCGCCTCAGGCCGTAGTGAAATGCTCGATGAAACTTGCGCCCGCATGTATAGATCAATCGACGCGCAAAAGAATGGTTTTCCCGCACTAGAATGACGATTGCTAGAAGGAGGCTTCGGCACGGGCTGGATAATCCTTATCGGCTTACTCATCCTTCTTGTCACGTTTCTCATTGTCGGCCTAGCCAAGGACGAATCGAAAAAGGCGCCACCAAAAGGCGGTGCACGAAGCATATGTGACGTGACGAGACCGAGGGATGTTGATGTCAATGCCGATGGCGGAATTCTTCGCATCGACAGACTTGACTTTCTGGGTCAGTGCTCACATTCGCCGGACGGGCGTTATACGGTGGGATGGAGCGAATCGTCGGGAGGAGAAAAGGGAGCCGGCAAGTTCGTCCTATTGCAAGGTTCGAGGATATTGTTGACCGGGCGAATGAAAACGCCGAATGACGGCGCTGTGTCCAATAAGGGGACTTTCGTCCTGAGCGACTGGGGTTCGCCGCTTATTCTGAGCGGCACCTTCTACGCCATTTCGTTGTCCGGTGAAACCATCGTAAAGCGGAAGTTCAGAGCCAATCTTTTCAACAGCGGGATTGCGGACGACGGATCCGTTGCCGTTTGCCAAACCTGCAACAGCACCTACGAGCCGGACAGCGGCAAATTGGTGGTTTTCGATCTGGCGACTGGGTTGGAACTAGGCCGATTCGAGCCTCCTTTTGGTTACGCTGATGCGTACGTGTTCGAAGGTGAATTCCTTCACATTGTCTATGACAGCGAACACTCGTACCGGTTCAGATTCGACGGCACGTGCGTCGACAAAAACAAACTGGAAAAGGACAGACCATTCTTAGGTTACGGGTACGATCTGTTCTCGCTCGCGGAGGATCGATTGAGGGGGATCGAGGGTGCTAATTTGGCAGCCTACGAGGGAGTCATAGAACTACTGCGAGGAGTCCTCCAGAAAAACGTGTCGGATCGCACGCAGGCCCGCACACACCGACGCCTCGGGGAAATTTACCATCGTTGTGGTGAAAAGGCTTTGGCGCTTGACCATTTTGAATCTGCCCTCAAGCTGGACCCGAAGATCGGAGTGAAGAAGGTGTACGAAAATTTGAAACGTTCGCAATAACGACTTCGTTTGGAGCGCAAAGCGGCGCTGTTTTTTGCCACTCCTCCTTACCGATCCATTTCCCGCACGACGCGCGTATCTTGTTAGGCACGAGGAGGAGGGAAACAGGCGAGCAAGTGGAAGGGGACGACACCATGAGCTCGCAACGGATTTCGCCAGCCCGAATAGTCGTCATCCTGTTACTCCCCGCGCTCTGCGTTGCCGCCGAACAGAGCGAGGGAGAGGCGCGCGAAGCTCCGTCCCCGCCGATGTCGGTGATGGTGAGCGTGGAGCGAACCGGCGCTGCGGCTGTTCTTTGGCGATCTGCATGTCCATACGGCATTTTCCAACTGCAGCGGATGGCGCTGCCTGCCTCCTGACTGGTGCTACGAATACGCCCGCGAAATCTCGCTGCTGGACTTCGTCGCTCCGGCGGACCACCTCCGGGGCATCGCGTCTGATCCGCAACGGTGGCCGGGGCTTCAGGCGTCCGCGAAGAAGCACAATGCGCCGGGCGAGTTCGTCACGTTTCTGGCGTTCGAGAGCTCCCATGCGCAGGGGTTTGGCGGCGACAACAACGCCTATTACCTCGATGACGATGCCCCCTGTTTCTGGCTGGACAGGGAGGACATGCGGGGCACGTCGCCGCAGGTGCATCTGAAGGAGCTGTGGTGTTTTCTGGACGGAACCGGGAAAGCCTACTTCACCGCGCCGCACCATACCGGCCGGGCGGCGAAATACCGCGCATGGGACGAGGACTACTACGACGCACAGCGTGAGCCGCTCTTCGAGATATACTCAAGCTGGGGCTCGTCGGAAAAACGCCACTCACGCCTGCCCATCAGCGGTGGCAATAACGACGCGCCGGCGTACTTCGTGGACGCGCTGAAAGCGGGCACGCGGTTCGGTGTGATCGCCTCAAGCGACGACCACGCGACCCTGCCCGGCGCCGCGCACCACTTCCGCGTCGACGCATTCCGGGTGCCGACACTCAACGGCCACGCGCACAAGGGGCTGGCGGCGGTCCGGGCGCCCGAGTTGACCCGTTCCGCGCTCTTCGATGCAATGCGCAGCCGGCAGACGTATGCCACCACCCACGCGCGCTCGCTGGTGGATCTACATATCGGCGACGCGGCCACGGGCGAGGAGCTGCGGGCGGACGGCACGCTGAAAGGCCGGCGGACGATCCGCGTGCGGTACACCCCGGATGCCGCCTCCGCGGCCCGGATTACCCTCATGCGCAACGGGGAAGAGTTCGACACGAAGGCGCTGCGGGGCCCCGAGATTGGGGCGGCGGCGAACGAGGTTGAGTTCGTGGACGCCGAGCCTCTGGAACGCGTTGCCCTGAAGGGCGCGAAGTTCCACCCCGCGCCGTTCGTGGTCTATTACGCGCGCATTGAGGACGGCAACGGAGCGCACCAGTGGACGAGCCCGATCTGGATTGACCTCGAATGAGGTGCCGAGGGCGGTCTCTGGTTCTGTCAGTGGTGGAACACGCCTTGCCGGTTGTGCGCGCCCTTTCCGGGCAACGCGTGCAAGCATCTCGAACCGTTTGTGGCGGAGCGGCTGCCGATGGGCGAATCAGCATCCGTCAATGGCCGGATCGGCATGCATGAGGGGTACCGGGCGTCGCTGAAAAAGGCGTTGCGTGGTCTCGGCGACATTCGTGGCGCTCTCTGACAGAGCACACCACCTTTCAGAAGTGCGTACACCGCCCGGTCCTGCGAACCGGGCTGGGCTGTTTCGCGCCGTTGGCGCTGGGCGCCCGCTGTTGCGGGCGAAAGGAAGGGCTGAAAGGCCGCAATAACCCAGCCCGGCTCATCGGGCCGGGCGCCCGTGCCGAGCCCGGAGCGGCGGCTTGTTGGGAGGCCGCCGTGGACAGTGTGGAGGGCAGGCAGGAATGCCTGCCCCACCGATATTTGTTGCGACCGGTCGCAGGGTGGGACACGCATTTTGCCTGTCCAGTGCCTCCTCCCTCCTCCAGTGGTTGCCTTCTTCCGGTCTCCCGCCTTTCGTATCCTTTTCGCAGGACTTCGGCTGTTCCGCTTCTTCTGCCCGCACATGAGGAGGCATTCGCGTGGATCCCCGTTCGCGTCGCTCCATCCTCGGGTGGGCGCTGTATGATTTCGCGGAATCGGCGTTCGCCACCTCCATCCTCGTTGCCATCCTGCCCGTCTACTACCTCTCGATCGCTCCACAGGGTGGCATCGAGGTGTCGTTCGGCCCGATCAGGTTCACCACCGCGGCATCCAGCCTCTGGGCGTATACGATCAGTTTCTCCACCATGCTGATCGCCCTCCCTTCGCCGGTGCTGGGCGCGCTGGCGGATTCGGGAGGCCGCAGGAAGCTCTTCCTCGGCGTTTTCGGGTACACCGGGGCGCTGTTCAGCGCGCTGCTGGTGTTCGTCGGCACGGGGGACTACCTCCTCGCGTCGGCGCTCTTCTGCGTCGCGAACATCGGCTCCGTAGGCAGCAGCACCTTCCTGAACGCGCTTCTGCTCGATGTGGCCCCACCCGGCAAAATGGATTCGGTCTCCGGCAAAGGCTTTGCGGCAGGCTATCTTGGCGGCGGGACGGTGTTCGTCATCAACCTGCTTATGATTGCGCACCCGGAGTGGTTCGGCATTCCCTCGCAGGAGTGGGGCATCCGCCTGAGTTTCCTTGTTGTCGGGCTCTGGTGGGCGCTGTTCAGCATTCCCACGATGCTCTGGGTGCGGGAGAGACCGCGGGAAGAAAAGACGCACGGCTCCCGCATCGTCCGCGAGGCATTCCGCACCACGTGGATGACACTCCGGCGCATCACACGCTTCCGCGACCTTTCCCTGTATCTCCTTGCCTTCCTTGTGTTCAATGACGGCATCCAGACGGTGATCGTGATGGCGGTGCCGTATGCCAAGGAAACGCTCAGGCTCGATACAACCACGCTGATGGGCGTGCTGGTGCTGATTCAGGCCATCGGCATACCGGGGTCGCTGCTGTTCGGGTGGGTGGCCGAGCGGCTGGGTTCCAAGCGGGCGCTCCTCATCAGCCTCACCATCTGGTCGGGCGTCGTCATCATGGCGTGGCGCATGACCAGCGCCGTGGAGTTCTGGGTGCTGGGCGCCTGTGTCGGGCTGGTGCTGGGCGGCAGTCAGGCAATCAGCCGTTCGCTGTACGGCGCGCTGATCCCGCAGTCACGCGCGGCGGAGTTTTACGGGTTCCTCGCGGTGAGCAGCCGGTTTTCATCATTCCTCGGCCCGCTCGTGTTCGGCCTCGCGCGGGACATCACCGGCAGCATGCGCGCGGGCATCCTTGCGTTGATTGTGTTCTTCATCGTGGGCAGTGGGCTGCTGCTTCTCGTCAACATGCAACGCGGGATCGAACGCGCCCGGGCGGAGGAAGCCGGATAGGACGTTTCGTTACGGTGTTCTTTTTCCGGATTCCCGCCTTCGCGGGAATGACAGCCTCGAATCCTTCCACGGAATCCCTTTGTAACCACCTGGGGGGGCAGGCAGGCTGCCCTGCCGGGCAGCAGGAATGCCTGCCCTATTTCACACTTCCAGCTTGTTCCCGAACGCCAGCGATGGCACGGCTGCCTGTGGTTCGCCCTCCAGCGTCAGCTCAACCACCGAAGGCAGGTTGTCGGGCGGGTACTCCGGGAACCCGTGCAGCCAGACGCGATCGCCCTTCTGTTCGATCCGGGCCTCCTCGCCGGTGATGAGCAGTTTCGCCTTCAGCACCCTGTTCGCGCACCACGCGAAGGGGACCGTTGAACCCGGCCAGCGGAGGATGATCAGATACACCTTGCCTCTGGCGTACGTTCCCCAACCGAGCGCCGGCGCGGTGACGGGCGACGGTTGCGCCCCGTAGATCGCGTCGCCGTTTGTGCGCATCCACGCGCCCACCTGTCTCAGTCGGTCCACCGCCTCGCGTGGGAAACGCCCGTCCGGTTCCGGGCCGACATTCAGCAATAGGTTGCCGCCGCCGGACGCGCACGTCGCGAGGAGGTAGATGAGCTGGTTCGCCGATTTCCAGTTCCGGTCGCCCTCCGCATACCCCCACGTCTCATTCATCGTATAGCACGCTTCCCATGCGCGCTTCTCCGGCACGATGGCGTTTTCCGGCGTGCCAAAATCCTCGGGTGTGCCGGCGCGGTTGTTGATGAGGATACCGGGCTGAAGCTCCCGCGCCATGGCGTTGAGTTCTTCGGGACGCCACACACCGGCAGGCACCGCCATATCGTACCACAGGATATCTACCTTGCCATAGTTCGTGAGGATTTCCCGCACCTGGGCGTGCGCCTGCTCGACCATCGGGGCGTACACCTCGTCCGCCTGCCGGGGCATGTTGAACAGCGCGCCGGGGAAGCGCCAGTCCACGAGGGAGTAGTAGAGCCCCATGCGCATACCGGCTTCGTGGCAGGCGTCCGCGAATTCGGCGATGAAGTCTCTCTTCGCCGCGCGTTTCGTCGAGGTGAAATCGGACACCTTGCTGTCATACATGCAGAACCCGTCGTGGTGGCGCGTCACCATCACCATGTAGCGCATGCCGGCGTCCTGCGCGATGCGCACCCATTCGCGGGGATTGTAGTGCTCAGGAACAAATCGGTCCGCGAGTCTGGCGTACTCTTCCTGTGGTATGTGTTCCTGGTAATAAATCCATTCGCCGTGGCTGACAAGGGAATACACGCCGAAGTGAATGAACATGCCGAAACGGGCTTCTTTCCACCATGCGAGGCGGTCGGTGTTGGCAGGGGCTGTCATAGGGATCTCCTGTGAGTTCGATAGGGTCTGTTCGCAAAAAACCGTTCGGTAGTGCTGGCCATTCGACCACTGGCGCTGTGCGTTACCGCCCCGCCCACTCCTTCACCGCGAGGAACCGCTCCATCGGAACCGGGATACCATCGGCGAACGGGCAAAGCCCGAAGTTCGCCTTCCGGAGCCGTGGAGTGATGAGCCGATCGAGTGATGGCGCGATTTCTTCAACGTCTCCCGCGACGAAAATGGTGGGATCGAGTGCTCCAAAAATGATGGTGTTTTCGCCCAGGACGTCGAGGGCGTCATCCCACGGCGTGTCACCCGTCGGCGGCGGGGTGAGGGCGTGAATGCCGTCGCATCCGGTTTGCCTGATCAGATCGAGTACCCGGTGCACGTGCCCGCACATGTGGAGCAGCGCGGTTTTCCCGGTCGCCTTCACGGTCTCCACGAAATCCCGCTGGTGCGGCATGTTGAACTCGCGGTACACCGCCGGGCTGATGTAGAAGGTGCTTGTGTTCTCGACCAGGGTGACCGACTCCCACGGCCCTTCAGCGAGCAACTTGAAGGCCTCCCGTTCCCGCTCGTGCATGGTCCGGATGAGCACGCGCATGTCGTCCGGATGGTCCGCCAGCAGGTAATAGAAGTGCTGCGTGCCCATATCCTGTTCGAGCAGCCGCGGAATCGTGGACGGGCCCCAGAAGCGGGTGACAACGCCGTGTTCGCCGATCAAGTCATCCAGAGCCGCCAGCGCCGGACGGTCATCGAACAGATGAAAGGTGACGCCTTCCCACATCGCGGTGTAGATGCGCACCGCATCAATGGAATCCACCGGATACTTGATCGGGTGCCCGTTTCGAGTGATCCCTGTGAGTTCGCCGTGAGGCGTTCTCCACCGGGTGGTTACTCTGGCGCCCTCCTGCTCGTACGACACGGCCACGCTCTCCGGCCACTGATGCACCGGAGAGCGCAGGTCGTGCGGCGTGTTCCAGCCGTTCAGGAGGAAGATATCGCACCCGAGGTACTTGTAGAAATCAATCCCACCGTTGCCGCGCAGGTGCTCCGGCAGGAGGGCGAGGGTGTTGTTGTCGACCAGGGTGGTCCACGCAAGACGATCCTTCGGTTGTTTCCGAAGTATCGCGCGCAGCCGTTCGCGTCCCGTCACACGGCATCCCCGTCGTGAGCGTTCACCCCGAAACGAGTTCGACGCAATCGAGCAGCTCTTCGCGGAATGCGGCAACCATGGCGTCGTTGTTCGTGTCGTCCAGCACATACGGCGCGGTGCCGAGATGCATCTCCGTGAGCGACTTATCCGCCATGCCCGGCAGCGTTATCTCGACCAGGTGGCGGATTTTCGCTTTCGCCGCATCGCTGACGGAAGCATCGGCGAGCTTGTCGCGCAGGGCGACGACGATACGCGAATCCTCCACGCTCTCCCTGACGGCTTCCCAGCGGCGCGAAGAGGTGACCGGTCCGTCGGGGCTGGTCTGGTAGATGATCGGGTATTCGGCGTGGACGGGGTTCCACATGGATTCGCCATGGTTGTAGCACCAGTAGCCGATACCGGTTGCACCGTACCGCACGGCAAACACCGCCTGCATGCGGAACTCTCCCACGATGTTGATGGCCTTGGTGTTCCATCCCATGGGGCGGGCATACATGTAGGCGCAATTGTACGTCCACATGGTCTTCTTTGTATTCCACAGATACCGCATCACCGGGGTGTCGTCATCGAGCATGAAGAACGCGGGCGACCAGATTGCGGCGATTTCCACCAGTTCCTCGAACATCGGGAGATCACCGCCGCCGTTCACGTAGAACTTGATCGTCGGCCGCGCCTTCAGCACCAGCTTGCCGAAGGCCACGTAGCGCCGTACGGCATCCCAGCCGTTGCCACCGACTTCGTCCCACGTATAAAGCGCGACATGCTCCTCGGGAATGCCCTTCGCGGCGAGGTGCGACATGACCTGCTCGAAGTAATCCGCAAGGCGGGCGACGTAGGAGGGGTCATCCTCGCCGACGCCGACCTGCGGCAACCCCGTCAGCAGAAGGAACACATCGTGCCCTTCCAGCGGCGCGAGGAACTGGTCCATGGCGGTGAAATCAACCTCCAGGCGCGTTTGTCCGCCCTGTTCCACTGCCTTCGCAGGCGGCAGGCCGGTCAGAAAAACCGTTGCGCCGTGCGCCAGCAGGTCGGGGACGGTGTGCTTGTTGTACGACGCCCACATGCAGAGTCGCATCGCATCGTAGCCGCCCATCTCGAATGGCAGCACCCGCAGCGCGATTTCGACCACCGTTTCCTTCCCGCCGGCGGAGAACGTCACCTTCACGGTGTGCTCGCCCGCGACGGCCTTCGTGGCGTCCACATCGAACCAGAACTCCCGCGTTTCGAGGCGGGGTATGGCAACCGATTCCACTTCCCCCAGTGGAATGATGGGGTCCCACACGACTTTCCCGGAGTCGGGGTTCGTGGGCACCTGCGTCACCTTGTGCGGCGCGATGACGAGGCCGCCGGGAACCTCTCCCACCGTGGTGCGCACCATTACGGTGTCAGGCGACACGTTGAGGAGCTTGACGGAGACCGGTTCGTGCTCGCCGGTAACACACCGCCTGCGGATTGCGAGGGGCAACGACAACCTGCCCGGGAGCTCCGCATCCACGTTGAGGTTCTCCCACATGCGTCCCTCAAACGGCAGGACGGGGCACCCGGAGGCATCCGAAAGAACCGTCGGAGCGATCCCTGCAAGCGCGAGCGCACGCTTCGCCCGGGCGTTGAGTCTGCCGGTCCGCGCCACCACTTCGGGAGAAAACGCTGACGCGGCACCTGCGAGCTGCAGCACTGCCAGATCCGCGGCCTCCTGCTCCATCGCGGCACATTCCTCGCGCAGAACCGCCGGGAAGCCAGCATCCGTCGGTACTCCCGCAACCGCATCGCGCAGCGCGACCACCGCCTTCCGCGCGAGCGCCTGATCGTTCCGGTAGGGGGAGAGCGTCAGCGCGCGCGAACCCCGGGTAAGCACCTCTCCATCGGCCTTCTTCGCGCACCATTCGAACCGGTATTTCCCCGGCGCACTGACGGCCACCGGCATCTTCAGCACACCCTTTTCCCCGGCGATGATGCCGGTTGCGCCCTGCCGCACGCCATCCGGCGCGAGCACCGTCGCCTCGGCCTCAAGCGGCTCCTTACCCGGCGCGGGATTGGTGACGCGGAAGGTGATCTCGTCCTGCGTCAGCACGGCGTCCCACACGAGGTTCTCCGGTTCCATGCGCACTGCTTCGACCTTCTGCAGCCCGAACCACGATCCGGTGGAACGCGGGCTCCCGCGGAATGCGTGCCACTCGACGTGCGTGTGGGCGCTGGACGGCACCGTGAAGCAGTAAAGCCGCCCCGTGTCGCTGCCGGTGATGCCGAATGCCAGTCCGCGCGGGCCATCGGCGATTTTCCCGAACGCAGGGGTGGTTCTGTGCGCACGCCGGCTGTCGCACTGGTGCGTGAAGACGATTTCCCCGGCCTGATTGTAGACGAGGATCTTTCCAAGTTCCGTGCACAGCACATATTCCAGCGCGCCGTCGCCATCCACATCCACGATCGCGCCGGGAGCGTAACAGAAGGCCTGCGTGTCGAAATCCCACACCACGCGGCCGTCTTCGTCAAAGCGGAACAGGCGGCCCGACTGAGCCGGCGCGAAGATATCCGCGCGGCCGTCGCCATCGAAATCCGCCACGGAAACCGAGGGGCCGATGCCGCCCGGGGTTTCGCGCTCCCAGAGGAGGTCAAGGTTGCCGTCGAAGCAGAGTATCCGGCGGGAGCCCGGCTCCTGCACCGACGCAATCATACGGCCTTCACCACGCGAGTTCGCGAACAGAACCGGAGAGCAGACACGGTACGCCGCGTACTCGCCCACCGGGTTGAACACCGTGCCGCCGAGGAGTTTTTCGCGAACGATCTCTCCCGCGCCGTTCAGCACGTACAACCGGCCGGTCGTCGTGGCGATGGCGATTTCCGGCGCGCCGTCGCCGTCGAGGTCGCCGATGCCGGGGCTGGAGCATTCGCCGTCAAGCGGCCGCTCCCAGACAAGCGCGCCCGTGAGCGCGTCGTATGCGTGTACGATTCCCGCCGCGTCGCCCTGCACAAGCTCCATCCGTCCGTCGCCGTTGATATCGGCCAGCGCGGGCGAGGCCCAGAACACCGACGGAATCGCCGCCTGCCAGACTACCTTCCCGGTGCCGTCAATGCAGCTCAGCGTCGATTCCGGTTTCGTGGTCCATGTCATGTCGGGGGCATAGATCAGCGCCGGTTCGCCGGGGCGCTCAAGAACCACGGGGCAGGTCATGTACCGCCTGTGGGTGGGAACCCGCCACATCTCCCTGCCCATGCGGTCTACCGCAATGACGGCCTGATACGCCGCGGTGACGAATTCCGCGTAGCCGTCGCCGTTGATGTCGGCCGCCACGGCAGCGCCCTGCATCACCATATCGCATTCGGCGACCCATGCCTGACGGATATCCATGCGACCCTCACGGGTGTTGCTGTTCGAGGTTCCTGTGCTCATCGTGGACTCCTGTATTTGCGGGGTGAAAAGGGGCGTGTGCGGGATTTGTATGTTGCCTGATCAAGATACGGGGCAATGTGCTACCGGGCGAAATGGTGGTAAACCGGAACGAGCGAAGAGAACAACACAAAGGGGAAACCGAAGGATTTCCACCGGGACATTGTCGACAAAACCAAAAGGGACCGCGGGCCTTGTTCAGGCCCCGATGCCAACCATTACCAAGGGAACCGCAGGCACGCCGCGCCCCTGCCTGACGACATTGTAAAACTCACCCTCGTAATACGCAACACCGGAACTCATACGGTTTTGCAGCGATTTCATCGGCAGAATCTCTACTCCAACGTCGATTTGGTCGCTGACGAAAAAAGCGAGGTGCTTGACGAACAGGTCATAGGCCACAAAGGAGTATTTGCCGAATTGAACCTCCACAGCAACGCGATCCTTGACGAAATCGGTCTGGTTGTAACTGAATATGGGCTTTTCCCCAGCCGCTTCGATTTCCCGCTTCTGGTCTGCCGCGCTCATCGTGAGCGTCCTGCGGATCAGTTTCTCATCCCGCGTTACCCAGTAATTCACTCTGCTTTCCCTCCATTCCTTCGCCCTCAACAAGCGCTGGAACTCTTTGTTCATCGCGATAGGACTGAAAAGCAGATTGCCTTTGTTGCGCTTCTCTTTCGACACCTTGGTTCTGCATTGCGCAGCATCGACTGCGGCAACAACCTCCTTGATCTCAGACCACAGGTCGGGCTTATGAACCAACAGGAATTCCAGTCCGTTCAGGTGAGAATACGTTTCAACGATTTCCATAAACGGGAACACTCCTATTCGGTGGCCAATTCAGCAAGTAACCCCAACTGGCTCGAAACCTTCTTGGGAGTCCACGGGGCAATCGTGAGGGAGTTGTTCGCCTCTACCGGGTCATACACCGGTCTGGTCATTGGACGCGTCTTAAGTGTGCCGTTTATCTCCCCATTGATCCTCTCACGGGCAAGATCCGTGTATTTCGGAAGTATCTCCGCCCCCGCTCCGCGACGTCCGTGACGTATGGCTGCAATGATTGTGGTTCCCGTGCCAAGGAATGGATCCAGAACCCAGTCGTTTTCGTGCGTCATGGAAAGAACAAGACGCTCCACGAGTTCAACGGGGAATTGACAGGGGTGCTCCGTTTTTTCGACGTGGTTGCTCTTCACGTTGGGTATAGCCCACACATCGCCGGGATTCTTTCCAAGCGGGTTACACGAATACTGTCCAGCTTTCGGGCCCTTGAAGTATTTTTTTCCGGGATATTTCTGTGGCACGCGAATTGGGTCGAGGTCAAAGACGTACTCGTCGGTCTTGGTGAACCACATGATAGTTTCATATCTACCGGAGAAACGGCGGGAGCAATGCAAGCCATGCTCGAAATGCCATATAATTCGATTCCTCATACGCAAACCGAGATTGGCGAAAACTGGATACAGGAGCGTGTCCAGAGGCACTATGGCTCCGCCTTCGACATAGTTTCCCACTTGCCAGCAAATGCTGCCGCTCTTGGCAAGCACTCGCGAACATTCAGTGATCACTTGCGCTTGTTGGTTCAGATACGAGTCCAGATGCATCCTGTTCTCGTATTCCTTTCCGACGTTGTAAGGAGGGGACGTCACGATCAATTGCTGCGATTCGGAAGGAATATCGCGAAGAAGATCAAGGCAGTCCCCCTGAAACACAACGGCTCTTTCCGAAAGTGCAAAGGTCCCGGAGATCGTTATCGGTTGTCCCATTTTCATGTCCACTTCTCTCCGTGCTCGCGTTCACTCCCCTGCGTCGGGCGCGCCGCCCTTGATGATCTTGCTCTTCACCTGCGCCGCTTCCGCCGCAACCACCGGTTTCGGGGGCGACATGGTGCCGTCGGGGTTGATGGTCGGCAGGCCAAGTGCCTCCCGCACCTGGTTCGTCAGCGTCGCCATGAGGTCCGGATGCTCGCGCAGGTAAGCCTTCGCGTTCTCGCGTCCCTGACCGATGCGCTCGTCGTTCAGCGAAAACCACGTGCCCGATTTCTTGATGATGCCGAGTTCGGTGCCGAGGTCAATAAGCTCGCCGGCGCGGCTGATGCCCTCTCCGTGCATGAGATCGAATTCCGCGCTTTTGAACGGCGGCGCGACCTTGTTCTTCACCACGCGCACCCTGGTCCGGCTGCCGACCACGTTCTCGCCGTCCTTGATAGTGGAGATACGCCGGATATCCATGCGCACCGACGAGTAGAACTTCAGCGCGTTCCCGCCGGTGGTGGTTTCCGGGTTGCCAAACATGACGCCGATCTTCATGCGGATCTGGTTGATGAAAATCACGCACGTGTGGCTCTTCGAGATGGTTCCGGTAAGCTTGCGCAGCGCCTGGGACATGAGCCGCGCCTGCAAACCCACGTGCTGGTCGCCCATTTCGCCGTCGAGCTCCGCCCGCGGCACCAGTGCGGCAACGGAATCCACCACGATGGTGTCAATAGCGCCGCTGCGGACAAGGGTATCGGTGATTCCCAGCGCGTCCTCGCCGCAATCGGGCTGGCTGACGAGCAGGTTATCAATATCCACCCCGAGGAGCTTGGCGTAGGTGGGGTCGAACGCGTGCTCCGCGTCGATGAACGCACACACTCCGCCCAGTTTCTGAGCCTCGGCAACGATCTGCATCGCAAGGGTGGTTTTGCCGGATGACTCCGGGCCGTACAGCTCCACCACACGTCCCCGCGGCACACCGCCGACGCCCAGCGCCAGATCGAGCGCGATTGACCCGGTCGGAATCACGCCCACCGTGGCAACCGCCTGGTCGCCAAGCTTCATGATCGAGCCGTCGCCAAACTGCTTCTTGATCTGGCCCAGCGCCAGTTCAACTGCCTTGTCCTTCGAATCGCGTGTCGACGGAGGTGTGGCTGCCATGGGTGACTCCTTGGTTCAGGTATCCGGAAAAGAACAAACAGCTAAAGGATGATACCGCGCCCCGCCGCGGTCAAGGACGCTCTGGAACACGACGATACGATTCACGCGAAACGCAGCCGATGCGAAGGGATGCTCCTGCAGCGCCGCAAATGCGCGCGTTCCGGCGCCGGGGTTTTCGATCCGCGCGATGGTGAGGTGCGGGTGGAACGACTTTTCTTCCCGTGCAAACCCGGCCTCAAAAAGCGCGTCTTCCACGGCTCTTGCCGCATGAATGGCGGATTCGGCGCCCTGTTCCATCCCCACCCAGAGCACGCGCGGCCGGTGCACCGACGGAAAGACACCCCAGCCGCCCAGCGTGCCCTCAAAAGGCCGGAGTGCGGACGCCACGCGCGTACAGACCGCGCTTACCTTCCGCACGTCCTCCCGCGCCAGCTCTCCGAGGAATTTCAGCGTCAGATGCCATCCCGCCGGTTGTGTCCACCGGAGTCGCTCTGCGCGCCGGAACGGCGCCAATGCCGCATCCAGCCCCGCGCGCACGAAGGACGGGATTTCGATTGCGACGAAGGTGCGAATCGGGTCAGCAGCCACGACAGACTCCGGAACGGAAAAGGCCCTTTGTAATAATACCCATAACAATACGGGTAGTCAAGGGCACCGGCTCGGTTGGCGCGAGGGGGGTAGTTGTGTCTACAGACTGGTCCGGTCCCGCGAACGGGGATCGTTCACGCCATCGGCGCTGGCACCATTCGCGCGCGAGCGGACCCCGCCAGCCCTTGGCCACGATAACGCGAGCATCGTTCCGCACAACCTCGGTTGCTTGTTCGTGGATGACCACCGGCAGGATTGGGATTGACGGCCTTCCGCGACTTCGCGGGAACCATCTCTGATCGCCACTCGTCGAAATACGGTCCCGCGGAGACACAGAGGGCGCGGAAAAGAGGACGGAATTTGGCGGAGCGGTTTGCACACGTGCGAATCGCTCCGCTTTGCACTTATGCGTTACCTGAGCAACGTAACCCTTTCGGTCACAACAGCCGTTGGCGTCGTCAGGCGGATGAGATACACGCCGCTCCCGACTGACCGCGTTGCGCCGTCCTTACCGTCCCACACGACGGTGTACGTTCCCGGCTGCGCGGCGGTGTTCACCAATTCCCGAACACGCTGACCGAGCGCATTGTACACGTCCACCGACACGTTCCCCTGCGCCGTTACCCGATACGTGATGGACGTCGTCGGGTTGAACGGGTTGGACTGCACCCCTTGGCCTGGACAAAACGGGGATTAGGGAGTTAGGTTGTCCATGAGGGGTTGGGAAGGAGAGGATCCTCATGGCGGGTCGCAGGGCATTCACGACCGAGTTCAAGGTGCAGGTGGTGCGGGAGTATCTTGGTGGCATGACGAGCCGGGCTTCCGTGGCGCGGCGGTATGACATTGCTCCTGATCAGATCAAGGCGTGGCAGAAGCGGTATGAGGAAGGCAAGCTGAGTGATCAGCCGGGCGGCGATACGGAGTTACATCGCCGTATTGCCGAGCTGGAGCGGATGGTGGGGCGGTTGGCCCTCGAGAACGGCCTGTTAAAAAAAGCCGCAGCCTGGGCAGTTCGCCAGCCAAACGGGCGTTCCTGCGAGATCATAAGCGGACCGGGCGGCTCCCGATCGGATGGGGGTGCGCGGTGATCGAGCTTGCCCGGAGCAGTTACTACTATCGAGCAATGGTTCCCCGGCAGCAAGATGCTGATTTGAGAGACAGGTTGGAGGCTCTGGCGCTGGAGTTTCCCCGGTACGGGTATCGCCGGATGACTGCGCAGCTCAAGCGGGAGGGCTTCCGGATAAACCACAAGCGCGTCTTGCGGGTGATGCGGGAGTCGGACCTGCTGTGCAAGGTGAGACGACGGCACGTTCTGACGACGGACAGCCAGCACGGCTTGCCGGTGTATCCGAACCTGTATCGGAATGCGCTCCCCTCACAGCCTGACCGGGTCTGGGTAGCCGATGTGACGTATATCCGGATACCCGCGGAGTTCGTGTATCTGGCGGTGGTGCTGGACGCGTGTTCCCGCAAGGTGGTGGGCTGGGGGCTTTCGCGACGGCTGGACAGCGGGCTTACGCTTGCGGCATTCCAGGCTGCCATCGCCTCCCGGAAGCCATCACCAGGGTGCATTCACCATTCTGATCGCGGGGTGCAGTATGCCTCGGGACGTTACGTGAAGCTTTTGACCGAGCATGGGTTCCGGATCAGCATGAGCAGGAAAGGCAACCCGTATGATAACGCCCAGGCGGAGAGTTTTCTGAAGACGCTCAAGGCGGAGGAAGTCTATCTTCGGGAGTATCGCAGCTTCGAGCAGGTTAACCAGCGGGTTGAGCAGTTCATCGAAGAGGTGTATAATCGGAAACGGTTGCATTCCGCGCTCGGATACCAGAGCCCCGAGCAGTTCGAACAGACACTCACCAACCCTCAGGACAACCTGAACACTTCATCCCAATTCTGTCCAAAGTGAGGGGTGCAGTCCAAACGGTAGGAAGGTCAGCATAGCTGGCAACGCGAGAAGGCCGCGCTGTGCGATAGGGTTGTTCACTTTTCGCGAGGTAACTCGTGGCGCACATCGTGCGCCCGCTGAGAAGGTTTTCGCGTTGTTCGACCGTGAGGCGGTTGAACCCTGCGTTACCGAGCACCAGTTTCAGGCCACGCTGGCGTGCGGAGGGTACTTCAGCCCCTCCTATCGAAGAGGTCGTCGCTGCGGGCTGCGCGGTGGAGCAGACCGGAAGACCAACACCGAACACGAGAGTTGCAAGGATTTGCCACATGACACTCTCCCCCTTTTTCTGTTCATCTGATCAGGGAAATCCTTTCGACAACGGCATTCGTTGGCGTCACCAAACGAACAACATAGACTCCGCCTCCTGCTTCTTTTCCGTCATTTCCACGGCCGTCCCATTGGGTTTCATGCGTACCCGCTGCCAATGCCCTGTCGACGAGCGTCCTCACCAACCGGCCTTCGATTGAGTAAATCGCCATTGTGACGTGGCCTTTCGTCGGCAGGGAGTAGCGAACAAGCGTGTTTGTGTTGAACGGGTTGGGATAGGCGGATACACTGAACTGGGAAGGCCGATTGTTCTCGGTGCGGACGTCTGCATAGTCGCCCATTGCGTTCGCTAACGGAAGCCATGGCTCATTGCTCACGGGTCGGAATACCGCCAACCGGCGCTGTCGGTCAGTGATTCCCTGCCGGTGTTGAACCGAACCATCGCCGCCGACACCGAAAATGTTCGTAACCGAAGTGCTCTCGCAGCAGAGATCGAACCCGTACGCCAGGGCGGAGTCCGCATCCGTTGTGATTCCCGTCTCCGTAGTTGTTCGTGACGCTGTTGTCCATGCCTGGTAGGCGACGGTGAGCTTGGTATAACTGGGGTTATCGTAGTAAACCCAATAGGCAAGATGAAAAGGTTTGTCTATCCCCGTGAAGCTTCCGCTCCGCGAGTAGCCGCTCATTCGGCACGTCCCGAGGCACTCAAACCCCATGCCCGGAAACATGAGTGTTCCCCCGTACCCGAGGTTGAGAAATACCTTTTCCTTGCTGCTGTCGGGGCTGTAGTTCCAGATCCGCAGTGAGTCGTCGAGCCGGTAATACTCGGTGCCGAAACTCGACCAATAGGGGATATGCAGATAAGTTTTTCCGTTGATAACCGTGTCGGTGACCGTAATCTGGGCGATGGTGTAGGGAGGAAGGGCTTGGCCGTTGGGGCGATGGAACGTAACCCCGGACTGAAACTCGTATTGTTGGCCAACCTGGAACGGAAACACTCGCTGAATGCGCTGTTCCGTGGTGAGGCTATCCGTTTTTGCGGGTACCCCGCGCGCAAGCAGGCAAAGAACCGCAAGCCCGCCCGCCGTGAGAGACCGGATACTTCTTTTCATGGTTGCTTCTCCTCAGAACGCACAAATGCCTCTCAGGAGGCATGGTTTCGGTTCAAGGTTTTTCACGGTGGTCGTTCGGGATGGTGGCGTGCTCGTGGGCATTTCAGCGGCGGGCGGGAGCCTGTACCCCCCCCCGGGATACACCCCGGAGGCGGGAGAGTAGAAATGCAGAAAGGCATGGCTCGGCTCCTCTCATCAGGGATAACCATGCAATTTGGGTTGCCAACTCAAAACATACAACAGATTTTCATAGAAAGATCGGTTTCCTGTCAAGCCCCGAAGCGCATGCGCGCGGAGTTTTTTTAGTCTCACAACATGTTGATCATCATGCTTTTTTGCGTTTGCGGGGGCCGTCGGCGTCGCGCGCGTGCCGACAATTTCCCCTAGAGACTTCTCCTGTCGCACGACCGTGGGTCGTCCACGCCATCGGCGCTGGAGAGAAAGCCGGCCATCGCCCGGTCACGGAACGCATGGGAGGCGTCGTAGAACTGCGTGGTGGTGTCGACTTCGTTCACCATGACGCCCGCGCGGTGGAAGCGCAGCGAGCTGAGGATCGTGCCGTCGCACCGGACGAACACGCTCGGCCAACTGCTGTAGTACGCCGAGGAGTTCGTCGCGCTTATCCACACGTAGTTGATGCCCGCATGCCCCTGAAGCGTGGGCCGCATGATGGTGGTGTGGATGCTGGGTCCATCGGCCCGCGCGTTGTAGAAGGAGTGGAAGACGCAGGCAACGTTCTCCCGCTTGTAGGCCCGGTAGATCTCGGGGAAACGGACGTCATAACAGACGAGTAGCCCGCATCGCACTCCGTTGATGGTGATGACCGAGAGGTGGTCACCGCAGGAGTACATCTTCAGGTCGCCGCCGGTGCAGAAGCACTTGTCGTACCGCTCGACAATTCGGCCCGACGGATCGATGGCGTAGAGGGAGTTGTGGGGGAGGTGGTCGCCGGAAAGGCGGTGTGAACTGCCGAGGATCACCCACACGCCGAGGCGCGCTGCGAGCTCCATGACGCGCTCGGTTTCCTCGCGGAGGGCATTCCAGTCGTAGTCCTCCCAGCGCTTCACATCGGCGCCGCCGTATCCGCTCAGCGCGGCCTCGGGGAAATGCACGACTTCGGCGCCGGCGCTTTTTGCCTGAACCATCTGGCGGCGGATCTGCGCGCCGTTGCGCCGGGGGTTCGGCCCTACCGCAAACTGGCACGTCGCAACGCTGATTTTTCCCTGTGTCACCGGATTGGAACCTCCATCAAATCCACTTGTCTCGGGGGCGATCCAGTTCCCCCGCCTTTACGCTTTCGCGGAATTCCTCGGACACGTGCGCGACGTACACCTGAGATACCCCCGTCCGATCGGAATCGAACACCGCGATGCGCCCGTCCTGGCTCAGGGCCGGGTGGCAATGCTGCCATTGCGGATGCCCCTGTGTGGCGTGGGCATGACAGAGGGTCCGCCAGTGCCGCGTCGGCACATGCACGAGCTTGATGCCCTCGTCGGGCCAGTTCGTGTCGGAGACGATCCATTCCCCGTCGAACGACGCCGCAGAGTGCCAGAAGTACGGGCCTTCGACCAGGCGCTCCGGCGGCTTCCCTTCGTGCGCGAGCCAGATGCATCTCTCGGGTGGCCTGCCCGGGCCCTGAATGCCCGGAAGCCGTCCCATGGTGGTGGTGTGGGCGAAGATGTTTTCGCAATGGAACCGCGGGTCGCCACCGTCCTCGTCGAGGCTCCAGAAGGCGCTGTACCTGTTCCGTCCCACCAGGAGCCGCTGTTCGTCCTGGGAACAGGCGAACAGCGATCCGCCAAGGTCTATTTCGACGACTTCCCCGGTCGCAAGATCAACGCGGACCGCATACGGCGCATAAAACGACTGCGAGAGGAAGATCCGCCCGCTCGCGCCGATCCGAACGTGCGAAAACGTGCTTCGTTCGCGGCAGAACCGGTCGAGCGCAACAAGATCCCGCATCGTGCCGGTCTCGACGTCGAGTTCGCAGAGCACCGCGTCGCGCGTGAGGTACAGCTTTGTGCCGTCCAGCGTCATACAGGCGGCCGGCGGCACCGGCAGCCCGTCCGACCGGTCGACTTGTTCGTAATCGGTTAACTGGCAGAGACCCAGCCCGTCGGTGTCGCAGCGGAAGAGATCCCACGGGGCGCGGCGCGCGACCGATCGCTGGCCGAGGAACACGATGCGCTTGTTATCCGGTGTGACGCTTGGCCAGTAGTAGAGGAGATGGACGCTCGGCGTCGGGTAGCTCGTGAGCTGGGTTATCCTGATGCCCGTCTTCGGGTCCAGCATCTGGACGCGTTCGCTTGCGTGGGGTGTTCGGAGCATGGATGATGTCCTTCGAAGCAGGGCGCGGGAATCCCTCGGCGCCGCAACCGTGAGGGGAGTGCTGCGGCAGGCCGGCTATCGTGGGTAAATACAATGAGCAGGAGGCTTCCGAACCAACAGGCGCTTACGCCTCCCCGAAATCGAACACGCTATCTTTCTCAAAATCGGGGCGGCACACCTCCACGCTGTCCATCCCCTGCGCGTAGAAGTTTTCGAACCCCAGGCGGTCAACCCACTCAAGCACGGTTTCGTACTCCTTCGGGGTGATCGAGCGCCCGAGTTTCGGATGTCCCACCGCCCGGTGGGTGGGGTAATACTGCGACATGACGCTCAGCCACACGCGGGTGGAAATCTCTTCCGCGAGGAACACGAGGGAATCGTATATGCGGGCGAGGTCGTCCGGCAGCACGAGAATCCGGACGATCATTCCGCGCCGGACAACGCCGTTGTTGTCAAACTCCACATCCCCGACCTGCCGGTACATCTCCTTCAGCGCGGCGTGCGCGTGTTCGACGTAGTTATCGACGCTGCTTGCCCACGTTCCTGTCGAGTCATCGCCGTATTTCAGGTCGGGCAGGTAGATGTCCACCACACCGTCGAACAGGCGCAGCATGTCAAGGCTGTCGTACCCGTTGGAGTTGTAAAGAATCGGAATGGAAAGCCCCTGCTCGGCGCCGCGGGCAATCGCCTCAAGCACCTGCGGCGCCACATGCGAGGGGGAGACGAGGTCGATGTTGTGGCAGCCCTCGCCCTGCAGCCGCACCATCGTCGCGGCGATCTCTTCCGGTTCGTATTCGGGCGATGGCGTCGTCTGACTGATCTGGTAGTTCTGGCAGAAGATGCAGCGGAGGTTGCATCCACCGAAGAAGATAGTGCCGGCACCCCGGGAGCCGCTGAGGCCCGGCTCCTCGCCGTGGTGGGCGAGCGCGCTGGCCACCGTTGCCTTCGCTCCGATTCCGCACACCCCGGTTTTTCCCGCCAGTCGGTCTACGCCGCAGGCGCGGGGGCACACGCGGCAGGGGGCAAGGAACCGGCGGGCTTCCTCCGCACGGCGGAAGAGTTCGCTGGAGAACAGATGGGTCTTATAGGCCGGATACATTACCAACCCATTTCCCGGGTGGAGGGACCCGCTTTGTCGGGTCCTATTTGTCGGTAGCTTGAGTCAATGTCGCGGGGTCACGACGAAGCTTGCCCCCCCACAGAGTACCCATGTCCATCATGACGGATGAAGGCAGAGCCAGGGTTGCCGACACCTTGGAGGGACCCGCTTCGTCGGGTCCCGGTTTCACCAATATAACACGTTCAATTCCCCTTGGAAGGGCCAATTTCCAGGCGTGGCGCAAAGTCCTGCGCGGACGGGGTTGTGCACCATGTAATCCTGTTTGTTTTCGTAGTCCTCAGCGCTCCGTAGCTGGGTATCCCAGAACGAGCGTTGCCAGATCGGTTGCTCTCCACGGACCGGCCAGTTCAGCGAAACGAATGCCTTCCAGCACTTCACCCACTTCGCCAGTTCGGGGTATTCCAGCGTCGCCGGCGCACAAAAGAGGTGCAGATGATCGGGCATGATGATATAGCGCCCGACCAGCCAGCCCTCCGCCGACTGCCATGCTTCGCCGAGGAGGGTGTTGATCTCCGGGCGATGCAAAATTGCCTTTCTGTCCTTCGTACAAACCGTAACGTAGACGACCGCCGGAGAAAAACGCCGTTCAACGAGTGGCATGTGGACGGGTGATTTCCTGATATGCATTGAGCCTCGTGGTGGCTATGGGGTCACGACGAAGCGTGACCCTCCACACCCGCAAACCTGTCATGGAGGGACCCGCTGTGCCGGGTCCAACGGGTTTGAGAAATCGGTCACGACGAAGCGTGACCCTCCACGACTGAGACGCTGCCACGAAACAGGGCGATCACACACCCTGAAACCCATACCGCAAATCAGGCTGGCGCGCGGCGCGAACCTCGTCCACGCGGCCGATGGGCGTCGTGTGAGGTGCCTTCAGAACCGTCTCCGGCTCCTCCTCCACTTCGCGCGCAATCTGGCGGAGGAATGCCGCGTATTCCTCGATGGCCTGTTTCGATTCTGTCTCCGTGGGTTCGATCATCATGGCTTCGCTGACGATGAGGGGAAAGTAGACGGTCGGCGCGTACACGCCGAAGTCGAGGAGCCGTTTCGCAATGTCGAGCGTTCTCGCGCCGCGTGCTTTCTGCCGGTCGCCGGAGACGACGAATTCGTGCATGTAGGGGCCCTGGTAGGGTGTATCGAAAAGGTCTTTCACCAGCGCATACAGGTAATTGGCGTTGATGACGGCCGTGCGCGAGACGCGTTCGAGCCCTTCGCCGCCCATCATCCGGATGTAGCAGTACGCCCGGATCATGACGCCGACGTTGCCGCAGAACGCGTGCACATTCCCTATGGTGTCCGGCCGCTCCCACGCAAGACGGTAGTCTTCCTCGCCGTGTTCTACCCTGGGTACGGGAAGGAAGGGAACCAGGTCTTCGCGGACGGCAAGGCATCCGCCGCCCGGTCCGCCTCCTCCGTGCGGGGTGGAGAAGGTCTTGTGCAGGTTGAGGTGGCACATATCCACGCCCGTCGCCGCAGGTTTGGCGATTCCAAGCAGCGCGTTCATGTTCGCACCGTCCATGTAGACGAGTCCGTCCACCCCGTGGATGATGTCGGCGATCTCGCGGATATGTGTTTCAAAGAGCCCCAGCGTGCTGGGGTTGGTGATCATGAGGCCGGCGGTTTCGTCATTCACGGCCGCGCGCAGCGCGTCGAGTGAAAGCCGGCCGTCTTCGGTGCTGGCAAGTTGACGGGCCTCGTACCCGGCGAAGGTGGCGGATGCGGGGTTCGTGCCGTGGGCGGAATCGGGCAGCAGGACGTGCGTTTTCCGGTTCCCTTTCTTCCGATGGTACTGCCGCATCACAAGAAGTCCGGTGAGTTCGCTTGCCGCGCCGGCAGGGGGCTGAAGCGTGACACCGGCAAACCCGGTAATCTCACACAACATGCGCTCCAGTTCATGAATCAGCCGCAGGAGTCCCTGCGTTGTCTGCGGCGGGGCGAGCGGGTGCATTTCCACGAAACCCGGAAGGCGGGCGGCCACCTCGTTCACTTTCGGGTTGTACTTCATCGTGCACGAGCCGAGAGGATACATTCCGCGGTCAATGTGGTGGTTAAGCGCGGAGAGGTTCACGAAATGCCGCACTGCCTCCCCTTCGCTTACTTCGGGCAGACGTGGCGGCGCCGACCGCAGGAATTTGGCCGGGATAAGGGATTCCGTCGGTTTCGCGGGGACCGCGCAGGCAGGAAGACCGTGTCCGACCCGGCCGGGTTTGCTCACGTCGAAAATCAGTGGCACAGGCATGAAAGAACGACTCCTTGATGGCGAACGAGTGGAAAAAAGTCTTCCTTAAGCGTACGAATGTGATGCGGAAGCCGCAAGAAACGGTTCACTTCGTTCGGATTTCGTGGCTCCCGGCGTCCGTCCTGCCGCGGCTCAGCAATCCCCACGCGACGAGGGCCGCCATCCCGGACCAGAACACCCATGCCGGCATTTTCACGTGCCAGTCGAAGGGGTGGTTGCTCAGCGTTTCCATCGCGAGTTTCAGACCAATCCACGCAGGAAGGATGTGACCGGTGTATGCGAGCTTCGGGTGCCGCTCGATGAGAAGCAGAAATCCCCCCGCGGCAAACCGCATTGCGATGATTCCAATCATTCCACCCGTGTAGACCACTGCGAGGTGACTGGAAAGCCCCACCGCAGCCACAATCTGATCAACGGAAAACGCGAGGTCCGTGAGTTCGACCATGGCGACAGTCGGCCAGAACCGGCGACTGAAACGGGCCCGTGCGCCCGCCGGTTCTCCTCCCTCGCGTTCGGTTTCTTTTGCCGCGGGAAAGGGTCGCGGTTCCGCGTGCCGATCCGTCCGGTATTCGCCGGACCAGAAATACCGGGCCGTCATGAAGATCAGATAGGCCGCTCCCAGGGCTTTGAATTCCCACATACGGATGAGCCAGTAGGCGCTGACAAGGGAGAGCGCGCGGAACACAAACGCCCCGATGATACCGTAAAGGAGTGCCTTCTTCCGTTCGTTCCTGTCCGGAAGCCGGGACACCAGTACGGCGAGCACGAGCGCGTTATCTGCGGCAAGAAGCCCCTCCATAAGCACCAGGGTGCCGATGATGGCCGAGTATTCGAGGATGTGCGCTACCATATCGTGTCCGGACGGGAACTGTGCGGGGCCGCAGGTGCGCGGAAAGAGTTGAGACGTACCACAGAAAGCTCACGAGGACGGGGTTTACGGAACCAGCATCGATTCCTTTGCGATCAGTTTGTGCAGGTTCGCGGGGCGGAGGACAGACTCCTCTTCCAGAAGCTGCCAGACCGCCTCCAACGTGTGGCGGTAGCCGTTTCCGGTTTCAGCCCGGCATTCGTGGAACAGCACGATGGCACCGGGCCGCAGCCGACGCCGCACGCGGCGGACGATCCTTCCGGGGGAGGTGTATTTCCAGTCCCCGGAGCCCAGGCTCCAGAGGACGGTGCGGTACCCGTGTCGACGTGCGGCAGACAGCCACTGGGGACTCGCCATGCCGTACGGCGGGCGGCAAAGCTTCGGCTCACGCAGAACGCCGGCCAGAATGCGCTCGGATCGGTCGAGATCGCGCGCAAGCGCGCCGGGTGTTCTCCACCAGTTCCACGAGTGCCTGAACCCGTGGGAACCGATACCGTGTCCGCGTTCGGCGATCTGTGCGACCAGCCCGGGGTATTCCAGTGCCCGCTCGCCCAGGAGGAAGAACGTTGCCTGCACGCCTTTGCGGTCCAGCACATCCAGCAGCCTCGGGGTGATTTCGGGGTGCGGGCCATCGTCGAACGTAAGCGCGTACACCGGGTCGTCTGTTTCGATGCGCCACAGCGGCAGGAATGGCTGGCTCATGGACGCCTCGAAGGGGAACCTTCCCCGCGGAATGTTTCCCACCAGTTCCAGATGATCCCCGCCAGGCCGGGAAGCACGACGTTGATGAGGAACAGCAGAAATGCGCCGTTGAACGCTGCTGCCGCGTTCGTACCCACCTGTTTCCAGACCACCACCGCGGCCGTTTCCCTCACTCCGATGTTGCCCACGGCAACGGGCAGCACCGCGACGATTCCCGTGGTGACAGCGCCCGCAAGCAGGCCATCCCACAGGGGCACGGCGGCGCCGAACGCGCGCATCAGGAACGTGAGCTGTGTCAGGTAGACGAAGGACAGCGCAAGAGACCATCCGCAGAAACGCACGCGATCCTTCGCGGAAAGTGTCTTCACGCCCGCGAATACTCCCTCCGCTCCCCTGATTTTTCGGATCAGCCCGCCGGTGGTAAGGTGTTCCTCGCGGCGGAAATACCATTCAGCAACTCCGGTCAGCGCCGCCAGAACGAGCAGAACCGCGCCGCCGGTACACACCGCCGTACGCGAATCGGTGCGCAACAGAGCGGGGTTCGCCATCCACGCACCGAGCCCGAGAGCAACAACGGTAAGGAACCCGTAGGCCCTCATCACGGTCAGCGTACCGAGGGCCTTCGTGCGCCCACCGGAAGGCAACAGCATGACCTGCCCCAGTTCACCGACGCGGCCCGGCGTGACGGCGCCCATCGCAAGGCCCGCGAGCAGGGGGTGAATCGCCGTACGGAATGAAATCGCCGGGTACACCGGCACCAGCGCCGCACTGATTCTGCGGTACTGGCAGAACAGGTTAAGCGGAATGAGGAGGACCGCCAGGGATATCCACTGTGGATCAATTCTCCGCCACGTCGCCGCGATGGCAACGGGGTCCACGCTGACGACCAGAACCGCGAACACGATGATCGTGAAGGCGAGTTTGAGCCTTTTCAGCCATCGCGTGCGGGAGGATTCCGCCATGGGAGGTGCGCTCACCGTGAAAATCGGGCGCTTATCACGCGGCATATCTCCACCAGGGAGAGGACGCGCTCATCCGGCGTGCCGGCTTCGATGTCGGCAAGGACGATATCGCAGGGCCCGTACGTGTCGGCGACGTGCTCGAAATCGCTGCGGATCTGGTCCAGAGATTTGTCCGCAACGTCCATCGGGGTGTACATGAGTGCGCGTCGGGCATCGGGGAACAGGCGTCGTGCGCGCTCCAGATCCGACATGATGCCCATATCGATGTACGCCACCCGTGGCACCTCGGCGTACGAGTCGAGGTACGGGTTGGCGTTCCACGCGCAGTTGTGAATACCAATGCAGCAGAACGCCTCGGAAATTCGTCTGTCGAAGGGGAGCAGTTGTTCGCGGTAGGCCCGGCTGGAAACCATGTTCACAAGGCAGTTGCTGACAGTGAAGAAACGGACGTCCACGCCGGATTCGCTCTGGCGCGCGTGCAGACGCTTGGCGGCGTCGATCATTGTGGTGGTTACGGCGTCAAACAGGCGGGCGCAGCGTTCCGGTTCTTCCACCATATCTATGAACAACTGCTCGCCGCGCAGGCGCTGTGCGTTGTTGAGCACTCCCTGCCAGTTGATGTAGCCCACCACCCGACCCTCCGTGGCGGCGATCCATTCCACCTGGTCCATAAGCGCCTGAAAATGAGGATTGGTGTTGAGGTCGGGCGGCGTGATCGCGTCCATCTCGTCGTCGGAGAGATACCGGTGTTCGCAGTTGGGCCAGTTATCGCTCGAATACACAATCGACACGCCAAAAATCGCCGCCACGGTGGAAGCCCCGTAGGTTCCAGTAAGCAAATCCAGAGGCTCATCGGGCCGATCGATGCCACCGATTGCCGTCCCGGGAAACCGGCGCCGCAATTCGCCGCGCATGGCGATGATGGCTTCACGCCGGTATGCAGGGTCGGTATGCCACCTTTCACCGAAATCGATCCCAAGCGCCTGTCGGTACCACCGCGGAGTGAAACCGATTTCCGGGCGAAGGAAGGGCTCATTCCCTGAACCGGGCCGCCGCGTGGCGGGCGCTCCGGGGGCGATGTAGCTGATCAACTGGCGGCATGTTTTCATAGGTGTGACATCCCCGATGTGAGAAATCCGCGGTCAGTTGCCGGACCGGCGTTCCAGATCCACGAGCATGCGCCGCATGCGCTCCATCTCGGACTTCGTTCTACGCAACTGAGCGTCCAGGTCGGCATTTTCCGCGCGCAGCCGTTCCATGCCTGCCCTGCAGGTATCCCGCTGGGTGCGGAACCGGTTGCGTTCCGCGGTGATTGCGTTGATCGTTCGCTGGAGGCGGGCGCGTTCGCTCTGCCACGCCGCGGAAGAATCGGACGTATCGGCGGTGATAACAGGAACTTGTACGGTAACCGTATCCCTCACGATTTCCGTACGGGAATCCACGTCCAGCGCCATGTCGAGCACTTTGATCCAGTTGCGCGCTTCCTGCCCGTACTGGGTTCGAGGAAACTTCTCCAGCAACGTCATCAGCGTATCCCGTGCGGCCACGTAATCGGCGCCTTCCCAGCCGTTCCACCCTCGCTCGGGAGCAGCTCGGTCAAGGTAGAGGGAGGCGATGCGGAGATACGATGCTTCCGCATACGCGCTCCCGGGGTACCGGCGAATCACCTCCCGGTAGGCGCCGAGCGCCGCCGGATAGTTCTGCCGTGCCGCGTGTGCGTCGGCATCCTGGTAAAGCACCACCACCGGCGAGTTCTCGACTATGGCGTACCGTTCGAGTAATCCGGCGCATCCGGCGCAGAACAGCAGGGATCCCGGCAGAACGCAGGCAGACAGGAATGAAACACGCATCGTTCGAGATTCGCTTTCCTCACCGCGCCGTGCTGCCCGCCCGTATGGCGTCCAGATCCCACGTGATTTTCCCCAGCTCCGTGCGGTTCTGGCGGAACTTGAGCGTGAGTTTCGCTCCGGGCCCGAGGAGATCCTTCCCGATGATGTTCACGCGGTCGAAGTAGAGCGTCGCTCGTCCGGTGGATTGGAACTCGTACCCGGCGGTGTACTGGTACACCTGGTATTCCCACGACGTGTACGGGTCGTACCTCGTCACCTCGCGGTCAAGATAGGTGCGTTGCGCTGTCACCGGCGTGGAGAAGATTTTCCGGCGCGGTTCGTAATCAATTCCGTCCTCATCGGTGAGGTAAATCGTCAAAGGTTCGAGGCGGAAGGGTGCGGATAGATTCGCAAGCGCCGCCAGCTCGATGCGAAACTGCTCCGGTATCTGGTGTCGCGCTTTGTATGCTATAGCGATGCTGTCGCACCGGGTGCCCGAGGAATCGTACTCGCAGATGCGGGCGATATCCGCCGCCACCAGCGTGTCGGAGAACAGGGTGGCCTCAAGGATCAGGTGCTCTTCGTGTGTGGGGCGTTCCACGATGGCCCCCTGCGAGCTTACGAGATCGCTCCCGCCGATTGTTCTCCGGAACCGGTATTCCCTCGTCCACTGTCGGACAAGCTGCTCGAAGGGCGTCAGATCCTGCTCAGGGACCCTCGCGGCGCGTGTCTGGGGCGTACACCCTCCAGAGACAGCGATAAGGCCGACCAGTGCCGCGACTGCGCGGGCCCGTTTCAGTACCGGGCATGTATTCATCGCGTATTCCTCACCATGGTGTCTCCTCCTGGCGGCTGCGGCGAGTTCATCGGTAAAAGGTACGCAAAAGCGGTTCCGGCGCGAACAGGGAAGAAGTTCACGGTGCCGGAAAAGAGCGGAGCGCGGCAGACCTGCCGCGCTCCGCATGTGACACAGCTCTGGAGGATTTGCGCCGGATCAGCGGAGAAGTGTCATCCGCCGGGTTGCCTCCGCCCGCTCCGTTCGGAGACGGCAGACATACACTCCACTGGCAACCTCACGACCGAGCGCGTCCCTCCCGTCCCACACCACTTCGTGGTTCCCGGAAGGAAGGGGACGATCCACAAGCGTGCGTACAAGCTGGCCGTTCGCAGCGTGAATGGACAGGCGAACGTCACCCGCCTCCGGGATGGCGAACCGGACCACGGTCGTCGGGTTGAACGGATTGGGGAAGTTCTGTTCCAGCACGAACTGCACCGGCTGTGAGGCAACGCCGGTTACCGCGCCCTCGTTGAACGAGGCTCGGGCGATCTCCGGAGCGGTTTTTGCGTCCGTAAGAACGGAGATCAACACAGGCGAACCGTCATCCGCCCGCACGAATGATACGTGGAGGCTCCTTCCCTCCTGTCGGAAGGACGACATCACGGCGCCTGTGATCTGTGCCGGGGCTTCGTCTGGAAGCAGGAGAACGAGATCACCCGCGACTACGCCCGCAGCGTCATCCATCTCAAGCACCCAGGACGGCCCGGATCGTTCGAAATGAACCCGCCGCGGTTCCCGCGACACAAGTGCAGGCTTCAACGTACCGCCTTCCACCGGGAAGCGATAGCCCGGGTTCGTGACCTTCCGGAGAATCAGAGCCGCATCATAGGCGCTCAAAGAGCCGTTTCCCGTGACGTCGCCGGCGAACGGCCGCGCAAGTGCCAAAGAGCTGTTGACCACCCGCTGGACCACCAGCGCGGCGTCGTGCGCGCTCACGGTGCCGTCGCCGCTCACGTCACCGTAGAGGATGATCTCGGGGGAGAAGGTTATCCCCATGTCGGCGCGCGATCCATCTGCGTCAAGCGGAGAGCCGGGATCACCTGTGTTGATGCAGGGAGATGCCGGCAAAAGGCGGAAATTGCGCAGGCCAGTGTTTGCGAACTGGGGATTGAGGTTGATGTTCCCGGTGCCGGGATAGCTCCCGGATGCCCGCTGGATGTCCGAATACGTTGCCGTAACGGTGCCGGCATCAACTCTGACCGCATTGACGGGGCTGTTTCCCCAGACGATTGAGTTGCGCATCGTTACCGTGGGGCCTGTACCCCAGTTGACAAGCATGCTCCCGTCCGACGTTCCCCCTGAAGTGGTGGCAGTGTTCCCGAAAAACACACAGCCGACGATCTCGGTCTTTGCCCCCCAGTTTTCTATTGCGCCGCCGTATTTGACGGCTGTGTTCCCCACCACGAGGCAGTTCGTCATGGTCAGCGAACCGGTGCCGTAGTTGTTCGAAAGACCGCCACCGTATTGCGCGGCTGAATTGTCCGCGATGGTGCAATCAGTCAGCGTCACTTTCGTGTGGGCGACGCAGAGCCCTCCGCCGTATCCGTCCGCAATGTTCCTCGAAATCACGGTGTTCGACATCGTCACCGCAACGGACGAGTCGATGAACACCGCACCGCCGCTGATATCCTCCCATTTGTCGCTCGCATCACGCCGGTGGGCGTCACTGAAACGGACATAACGGAACGCGCAAGAATCGGCCTTGATAATCCGCATCCCGCCCCACTTGGCTGCCGAGCCCTTCAGAAAACGGACGCTGTCCAGAGGCGCACCGAGGGCAAAAATGCGTCCCCGCACGTGGAATTGCACGTCGGCATCGAACAGGACATCCACGCCGGGCTCTATGGTGAGCGTCTCGCCGGGGAGTACCGTCACTTTTCCGGTGACGCGGTACGGGCTTCCAGTTTTCGTCCACGTCTGTGTGGAAAGGTTTCCGGTTACCGGAGTGGCCTTCACGACGCAGGGCACCGCCAACAGCAAAAGGCCGGCTGCGAGGGCACGCGGTGAATACATGGTGACTCCTCTGCTTTTCCCGCCTCGCGTGGTTATGGGATCCTCGCGTGAGGCAGGCCGATCAAGTACCCCCCAGTACAACCGTCAAATATACATCGTTCACAAAAAAGTGGAAACGGGAATATCGGGACCGTTTTCGGAACTCGCCTCCGCCGGCCGCAATGGCGTCCGTCGGGTCAGCGCGAGCGTGTTCCCTGCCGGATCGAGTCCAGCCTTGCCTGCATCTCGGCCGCCCGCGCGGGAAACGCCGCCGCGAGGTTGGTGATCTGGCCGATGTCCCGCGAGAGATCGTAGAGCTGCGGATCCAGCGAGTTGCCAAGTTCAGTATTGGTGTTGACGTTGACTTGCGGCCCCTGGTAGGGAGGGATATATGTCCAGTCGCCGCGCCGGTACACCGTCTTGCTGCGAGTTCCCTCCACGACCAGTTCCTCGCGTCCTGTGCCACTCCTGCCGAGCAGAGCATCCAGCACGTTGAGGCTGTCCGGTGCCTCTTCGTCGCCCAGTTGCTGACCAGTCAGCGCGGCGAACGACGCGTGGAAGTCAACATGGCTGACGAGCGCGGCGGATTCGCCGGGTTGTACACTGCCCGGCCAGCTCAGAATGAATGGGACGCGCGTGCCGCCATCGAACAGGCTGTATTTCCCGCCCCGGAGCGGACCGGCCGGGCGATGGTCGTCCCGCAGTTCCTCCGCGCCGTCCCGGTAGCCGTCATCCAGCACAGGACCGTTGTCGCTTGAAAAAATGACGATGGTGTTCTCCCGTATGCCCAGCCGATCCAGCGCGTTGAGCATTTCGCCGACGCACCAGTCCATCTCGACTATGACGTCTCCCCGGGCGCCGAGCTTCGTCGCGCCTTTGAAGCGCGGGTTGGGCAGGCGCGGCACATGGGGCTGGTGGAGGGCATAGTAGAGGAAGAACGGCTGTTCACGATTTGCGGCGATGAACTCCACCGCCTTCTTCGCGAACGTTTCGGCCATGGTTTCGTCGGTCCAGAGAGCACTCCTGCCCCCGCGCATGTGGCCGATGCGGCCCACCCCATTCACGATGGTTCCGTCGTGCCCGTGGCTGTGGGTTACCCTCAGAAGCTCCGGGTGTTCCCGTCCCGTCAGTTCGCTAGGAAACACCTTCTCGTCGGCATACGTCACCTCGATCGGGTCATCAGGATCCAGATTCACCACCCGCCGGTTTTCCAGATACACGCACGGCACGCGGTCGTTGGTGGCCGGCATGATGAAGGAGTAGTCGAACCCGACGTCGTTCGGCGTGGTGCTGATGTCCCGGTTCCAATCGAGATCGCCCTGCCCGAGACCGAGGTGCCATTTGCCGACGACGCCAGTGCGGTACCCCGCCCGCTGCAGCATGCCGGGCAGGGTCGGGGATCCCGGTTCAATGATGATTGGCGCGTCGCCGGTGAGGATTGCTGCGCGGGGGTTTCTCCACGGGTAGGCGCCCGTCAGCAGGCTGTACCGCGATGGCGTGCAGGTTGCCGCCGTGGCGTAGCCGTTCGTGAAGCGGATGCCTTGTGCCGCCAGCCGGTCCACGTTGGGGGTCGGAATCCCAGTTGCGCCGTAGCAGCCGACGTCGCCGAAACCGAGGTCGTCCGCGTACAGGATGACGATGTTGGGGTATTTCTTCTCGGCAGGCATTCCAGAATTCCCTTTCGCTTGTACCGCATCTTTGCCGCTATGAGTTTCCATGCCATCGCACAGAGATCGTGCACTCAGGTTCGAGGTCGAAGCGCACTATTCCCCGGAAGTTGCCGTCCGTGTTCTCGATCCAGATGAACTCTTTGGCGTTCGTCTCCAACCGCCAATCGCGGCACTCGCGCGGGATGTCCCATACTGCGACCAGGTAATCGGCGAAGCTCGTCCCTGCGGAGAAAGCGTACGTGATTTCGTAGCTATCCCGGTGCGCCATGGTCGAGATGGTGATATCCGGGTCGGGGATATCAGTTTCCGCCGGCTGTTGCGGCCAGGGCTCCACACCCGTCAGGTCGTAATAGTGGAGCGGCTTCGGGCAGGCGTATTCGAACCGGCACGTTCGCCGGTTGTCGTTGTAGTTCATGAACTCGCGGGATACCGGCATGTTGTACTGCGGCATGGCCCGGGCTTCGCGGAATGCGCGAAGCGGCTGGTTCGCGGGCACGTAACCCGCGGGCGTCAAACCCTTCTCGTGCCATTCGTCGGTCCAGTACCGGTCGTATTCGATGTCGTGCGTGATCGAACTCACGATACGGCGTGGCATCCCGGTGTAGTGGGCGCGGAAGTAATCCGCGTAGTCGGCGGCGCGGGCGAACACGATGGGCCATCGCCGCGTGTGTTCAAATGCCAGCAGGTGCATGTAATTGTCGAAGAAATCCCGGCCCCGCCCCTCGTCCCAGACGACCTGATATGCCGGGTTTCCCCATGCGATCGGGCTTTCGAAGTTCACCAGCGTCGTGATGACATTGTGAGCGCCGCTGTTTTTCGCGTTGAGAGAGGCCTCGCGGGCTGCCAGATCGATGTAATGCCGCGCCCGCTCCCAGCTCCCGTTGGCGGTCGGACGGTGAAACCCGATCGGGCCGTGGAAATGCCAGCTTCCGACAAAGTCGAATACGAACGCGAGCGCGTCGGTCGGGCCGTGTTGACCGGGAAAACGGTAATCTACGGGACCGATGTAGAACGGGAAATACGGCGCCCCAAGCCCGCAACTGGCCGCGCGGGGCACATACCCGTCAATCACGTCGAATCCGGCGGCGCGCGCCAGGGCAACCCTGTCGTGTGAAAGCCCGCCCCCGTACCACAGATTGGCCACCCGCCCGACATCAAGGCCGTGCTGGCGAAGGTTCGCAACGGTGTTCCTGAGCGCCAGAACCGCGCCATCAATCGGTCCGTCCGCGGACGCGGTGTTCATGCCGTAGACAACGCCCCCGCCGTAACGCTGCTGTTCGTCTCGCAACCGGGGCACATACGGTTCATCGGTGCTATCTGAACTGATGCACCAGTCGAGGGGCAGGCCGCCGTTGTGAATGTCCGCCCCGCCCGACGCGGGGAACGGCGTTGGCCAGTTCCAGACTGCGGGGCGGTAGATCACGTAGCTCTGGTCCACCGCGGCGAAATAGCGGTATTCGACACCGTATTGCCGGCTTGTCCATCGAGCGAGGTAGTTGCCCGGCACTTCCGGGGTGTAGCGGATAACCTCACCGGCGGGCAATTCAACCGGTTCAAGTTCGTCGAGCCAGGCCAGCGGCGCGGGGGAGAGGCGGGCGCGCTCCGGGTCGCAGGTTTCCAGATACCGCGGGAAGATCTCGAACCGGTCGCGAGAGGTCACCCCGCGCAAGTTGAACGTGACCGGTTCCCCAGCTTCCACCAGTCGGAAGTCGAGCTGGAATTCGTCGCCGGGGACACTATATCGGAGCAACTTTGTCACCTTCGGTGTCGACGCAAAGCAGTCAGGCTGCGCCTTCGCAAGTTAGGTTTTGCCCAACACCCACAAATGGTAGTCCAACTCCTTCACTGTCGTTTCGGGGCGAGATTCCCGTGCCTCCTCCCACAATTCGGCGAAACGAGCGCAATACCACCGGTACGCAGGCATCTGCCCGTCCAGTTTGGGGAGGCGCTCAGGAGTAGCGACATATCTCCCGAACCTGCCTCGGATATACCTGGCAAGGCTTGCGCACGCCTGCTGGTCGTAGATGGGGACCACGGGAACGTGGAAGTGCAGGTATTTCGATCCGAACGAGACGGGGGCACCGACTCCTGCTTCTTTGAGACAGGTTTCCGCAATCCATCCATGCAACGCCGCTATGTCCGCAAGAGCGTCTCTCGTCAGACACGGCACCCCGCTGATCATCCGAATTCCGCAGTCCAACTCCTCCCCGCGAGCGAAAAGCAACTCGGCGACCTTCTGCGCCCGGTCTATTTCGACTGTTCCCTTGCGTGCACGTTCCAAGCCAGTCGTGTAGAGACGGTCGACCATCGCAACTTTGGCGTACACGGAACGAAGATTCCCGTGGTCAGAGTGCTCGGCGAAGTAACGGTAAAGCTCTTGGTCTACCGCCCGCCACCATTTGGAATAATCCTCACAGTCTCTGTTGAGTTCAGCCACGTTCTGGTACATCGCGGCTCCCTTCCCCCACACAGGTAAAAACACCTCCGCTGCTGGCAGTGATTCGCGCGGTTTGCCCACGGCTTTTTCCGGTCCTTACTCCCCCTTGTACCCGATCTCTTTCCAGACGCGTTTCGCCAACGCCAGTCCTTCTTTCGTCGGCTTCAGGTCGCCGGCGATGCTTGCGGGCAGGCGTGTGTACCCCTTCTTGCCGGCATGCGACGGGAATGGCGAGGCGTTATCCTTCGCGTACTTCGCGCGCTTTGTCTCGTTCCGGAAATCCGGCACTTCCAGCGGCATACCATCCTTGAGCGCGCTCTTCCACGCGAGAATGCCGACACTGCTCATGGCGACACCGCGGTAGACGTCAAGGAACGGCTGCTTACCGGAGCGGATGGCGTTGGCGAATTCGAAGTTCGTCCAGAAATCGCCACCGCCATGCCCGGCCTTGCGGGCGAGGTCTGCGTGCACCGGCCAATCGGGAAGGTATATGCGATCCCTGATTTCGCCCGGCTTCATGTCCCACTCCTCGTGCCAGACGCGCACCTGCCCGGGACCGTAGTAGCCGGGTCCCCGGGTGATTTCCATCGCCCCCCTGGTGCCATGCACGCGGTACCAGTTGCTGTGTCCCGGCAGCGTCAGGCCGAAAATCCGGAACACCGATCCGTTATCCATGCGGCAAAGGATTACCGAGCCGGGGTCCCCGCGGCGCACGGTTTTCGTATCCGGTTCGCGGCAGGCGATGGACAGCCCGTTCACCATCACCGGCATCGTATCGGTGATGAATACCAGCGGGGCGAGCGCGTGGGTGCAATAATAAGTGGATGGTATCCAATTGCGCCAGTGGTTCATGCCGGGAGCAATGCGCAGGCGGTCTTCCGGCGCCATCGGATGGTTGTATTCCCCCTCGGCGTAGGTAACGCGGCCGATCTCCCCGGTCTGATACACCCGCCGCATCTCCATGTTGAAGGCGGTGTACGGGTAGTTTTCCGCCAGCATGTAGATAAGGCCGCTCTTCTCCACCGCACGGCAGAGCGCGACGCCCTCGCCCAACGTGGCGTTGCAGATGCACTCGCTCATCACGTGCTTGCCCGCCGCAAGGGCCTTGATGGCGAACGGCGCGTGCTCGTGAAAGTAGTTGGCAAGAATGACCGCGTCCATGTCGTGCTCGAGGAAGCGGTCGTAGTCGGTGTACGTCGCCACGTGGTAGCGCTTACCGACCTCCAGCAGGCGCTCCTCCCAGAGATCGCACAGTGCCACGAGCTTCATGCCGACAAGATCGGTTGCTGACGAGGCGAACGACTGCCCACGCCCGACGCCGACGACACCTAAGCGAATAGTTTTTGCTTTTTTTACGGTTGCCATGGAGCATCCCTTCACAGAAAAGCGCGTATGCTACACCTCGGTATCGCCTGTTGCCGGCAATTCTGAATCTGGGCCAGCCTGGCTCCGGTCGCGAACGATACTGATGATCAAATCGCCGGCATCAGGTCTCGCGGGATCATCCACCGTTCGAACGTGAACGAAGCCGTAACGATCGATGACGAAGAGCGGGACTACGGAGTCGCCATGTTCTTTCTGGAACGCTCCATAGTCGAACTCCGCCGTCAAACGAGTTTTCTTGACTCTGGGATGGCTGCCCGCTAGGTCGTCGAGTCCGGAAAAGGTCAACCCGCGCCCGAACAGCAGGCGCCCCCGGTGCTCCGGTGAAACGACCTCGTGTCGCCCTTCCTTGGATAGCGCGAAGGGAAGCTGGTATACGTCACGCCGACCAAAGATTTCCGAATACTTCAAACATGCGAGCGAGTTGACTTCATTGTTGGGCGTGACGGCCAGCATCTTCCCCAGTCCGTCGTAGGCGATCTGTTCCTGCGTTTCGTCGGCAAGCGCGCTCCCATGGAGACAGGGCAGGCCTGACATGCGGGCATCACGGACGTTCTCAGGGTTCGTGTCTACGAGAAACACGGGAATACCCTGTTCAAAAAGCGCCTGCGCGGACGCGCGAGCCCACGGATGGGCTCCGACAAAAAGAATGCCCTGCGGGTCCAGTTGGACAATTCCCAGCCATCGCGCAAGGGGCACGGCGCTCGCCCCGTAAAGAAGAACTGTCACAAAGACAACGAGGAATACCACCGGTACTATCTCAGTCGCGCGCGGATAACCGACCGTTACAAGGCCCGCGGAGAAAACCGAGGAAATCGCTGCCGCGACGATGCCGCGGGGTGCCATCCAGGACAGAAAACAGCGTTCCTTCCATGTCAGCATGGAACCCCACGTGGCCGCAAGCACGGAAGCCGGACGCGCGACGACTACCACAATTGCGACAAATGCGACATGTCCCCAGCCAAGTCCGCCCAATTCCGCAGGTTGCAGCCGTGCGGCCAGGATGATAAACAGACACGAGATCAGCAAGACTGTGAGCGTTTCCTTGAATTCCACCACGTGCCGAATGGAAACGCGGTTTTGATTGGCGAGGGTGATCCCCATGACTGTCACCGCAAGGAGCCCCGATTCCTCCTGAAGGCTGTTTGCAACCGCGAACGCGGCGAACATCAGCATCAGGGAGACCGGATTGTGGAGCGAGTCGGGGACAAGGTACCGCGATAGCCCCAGCACCAGCACGCTGGCTGCCGCGATTCCGGCGATGATGCCCACGCCGAGGGTCAGGCCGAGGCCGAGAGCTGCGTCCGCCAGACCCGACCTGATCGCGTCCGCCTGTATCACAGTGAACACTAGGACTGCCAGAGTGGCGCCGAGCGGGTCAACGGCGATGCCTTCCCATTTGAGGAGCGCATTCAACCTGCCCCGCAGGCGGAGATGGCGCAAAATTGGGCCGATCACCGTTGGACCGGTTACCACGAGGATCGCGCCGAGGAGCGTGGCGATCGCCCACGGGAAGCCAAGGACGTACCGTGCGGCCGCGGCTCCAACGACCCATGAGATTGCCACGCCGAGAGTGATCATGCGAAGGAAGACCCCTCCGATGTTCTGCAACTCCCGGAACCTGAGGTTCAGTCCGCCTTCGTACAAGATCACTGCGACGGAGAGTGACACAGTGGGCAGCAAGAGGTCGCCCAAAAGGTTATCCGGGTTGAGCCATCCCCAGACCGGACCTGAAAGAATCCCAATAGCCAGCAAGAGCACGATTGAGGGGATCCGGATGCGCCAGGCAATCCACTGGGCCAGAATGCCAAGGACAAGTATCGCAACCAGTTGGAGCAACGTCGCATGCGCCAAACGAATGCCCTCACTGCAAACGACAGGGATGCTGTTCCGACAAAAGCACAGGATAGATGGTACGCACGGGGCCTTCTCTGTGCACCGCTTCGGCTTATTTCCGCCTTTCTTCGGGTTGCCGCCCGTCCGTTTCTTTCACCCCGCCCGTGGCAACAGAGCAGGGCGAACTCGCAGTCGTGTTCCTCCGCAAGGCCGTTTTCATGCCGGCTAGCCGCGGTTCTTTTCCCCCTCCACTTCTTCACATCCCTCCCGGAGCTTGTCGAGAGCGTCGGCGGCGTCCGGGGAGATAACTGCCATGATGCGCATGTGAGCTTCGAGCCGGGTGTTTGCTTTCGGCACCCATTCGCGCCTCCCGTCCCAGCATCGAACAATTATGCAGCCCGCCGGCAACCCGAGTGAGCGCACGAGCCGCCCGTCAAAAGGAGCGCCTTCCTCTATGGTGAACTCCGCGACCGTTGGCTCGGCCAGATGATATGCGTCCCCGGTGCGTTTGAGGTCCTCCTCCAGGAGCGCTTCGTAGACTGGCACATCTTTCAGCAATTCCGCGACGGCGTACGCGCAGAAGCAGCTTATGAGAAGGGGCAACATGAGGGAGTAGTTCTCGGTCATTTCGATAATCAACACAATACCGGTGAGCGGAGCCCGAACGATCGCCGTGAAGTACGCTGCCATACCGACAACCGCAAAAGCCGCCGGTATCGGCGCGATGTCTGGAGAGAAGTGGTGAGCGATCTGCCCGACCGCCAGGCCGATGAATGCTCCGAGGACGAGCAACGGCGCGAAGATGCCTCCGGGTGCGCCGATTCCGTAACTCGTGACCGTAAGAAGAAAACGCACCACAAAGAAGAGAGGGATCGCTGCGAGAAGCATTCTGCCATTGAGAGCAACCTCCGCCAGCGCATGACCGTTGCCGATCATCACCGGGGAGAACCATCCCGCCAGGCCTGCTGCCCCGCCCGTTGCCGCGACAACGGGGAATACGAACCGGGGAGGCACCCGCCGAAACGCGGTGACGGCAGTCAACAGGCCGCGATTGAATAACACGCCCAATCCGCCTGCCGCAATACCCACCACCGCGAAAATCGGCAACGAAGAAAGAGGAGGAAGGGGATAGCTCGGAACCGCGAAAACGGAAAACTGCCCCAGACCTATTCGCGCGATGATGTCGGCGATCGCCGCCGCGAGAAATGCCGCGCCGAATACAACAGGGTGGAAATCGCGCCTGACTTCCTCAAGGACGAACATGAGCCCGGACAGCGGCGCGTTGAACGCCGCCGAAAGCCCTGCAGCCGCGCCGGCGGAAATGAGGGTAAGACGCTCCTTTTCAGATACCTTGAGCCAGCGGGAGACCGCATCACCGACGGCACCTCCCATCTGAACCGTCGGCCCTTCGCGTCCAAGCGCAAGGCCGCTGCCTATTGCGAGAAGTCCCCCGAAGAACTTCACCGGCAGCACACGCTTCCACTCGAGTTTGCGAAAACGGCGCAGAACGGCTTCGAGGTGCGGGATACCACTTCCACTGGCTTCCGGAGCGTATCGCCGCGTCATTGCGACGGAAAGTGCCGCCCCCAGCACGGCGAACCCGACCGGGAAGACCCACCCGAGGAGTGGCATCCCCTGCGCCCACGCAATGAGGCCGTTTCTGAACACATCAGCGCCCGTCAGCGCCGCCCTGAACAACAACGCCGCGATTCCGGCAAAAACGCCTACCAGAGCGGCGCGTGGGAAAATCCAGCGCCTCTGTTGCCGGATATCCAGGTATTCCTGAATCTCAGAACGCACCGAAGCCGTGGTCGCGGTGCCTCCAGGCGCATCCTGATTGTGAGCAGCGTCTTTCATGTGAATGAGTAACTTCCTAATCCCGCGAATGCGCGCGGACCCTGGCCAAGCTCACATCTGTGGTGCAGTCATTGTTGCTCCGACCCGGGTAGTACCGCCGGAGCACGGGACGAAGCTCAGGCAGTTGCCCCGGGTTCAATGCATCGCTCTCCACACAAGCTTTCGCACCTCTTCCACCCACAGAACCGCCAACGCGAATGGTTTTTGCTTTTTTTGCGGTTGCCATGGGTTGTCCTTTCGGTGCGACATTGCCGGTACCGTGGTCGTTTTCAGAGGATCACTCAGTCACCGGCTCGAGTATTCTGACGGTGTAAGGCTGCAGGGACATGGAACCCGACACGCGCTCGCCTGTCAGGCGGTCGCGATACCGCGCGCCGCCAAGTTCGATGGTCACGGTCTCCCGGTTGAAACCGAGGACAAAGACGTATTCCCGCTCACCGTCCGTCCGAATCTGCGCGGTCACGCCGTCGGGAAGCTCCGTTCCCAGCGCCCGACGCAGGCCGAGGTCGTCAATAAGGTGCCGCGCGAAATCCGCGTGGAAGCGATGTTCGTTGCGGCTGGCGATGTAGAATGCCCTGCCCTTGCCCCGGTGGTTCACCGTAACGGCCGGATGCCCTCTGTAGAACTCGCTGCCATACGTTGCCAGCACCTGAGCTCCTTCCGCATGCACCACGTCGCAGAAAATGCCCGCGGCATAGGTGCCGCTGAGGCCGGCGCCATTGCCCGGCTCAGCGACCACCTGCACCGTTTCGTTGTCGTACAGTGCGTCGATTTCCTCCACCCAGATTCCGAGCAGATCGCGGAGTGGGCCGGGAAACCCGTTCTGAAAGCACAGGTCGCTCTCGTTGGCGATCCCTGAGAGATACGTCGTGACGAACACACCGCCGTTCGCCACAAAATCCTTGATCCGCTCCGCAACCCCGGGGCGGATCATGTAGAGCATGGGCGCGATGAGCAGCCTGTACCCGGAGAAATCCGCGTCCTCGTTAACCACGTCACAGGAGACGCCCGCGGACCAGAAGGGCCGGTAGTGCGCCACGCAGGTAGGCTCGTAATCTTTCCGCTCGTTCCGTGGACCGGCCGTCTGGTCAATAGCCCAGCGGTTTTCCCAGTCGTACAGTACGGCAACCTCGGCCGGGGTTGCCGTTCCCACCACATCGTCCAGCGAGGCGAGAACGCTGCCGAGGTCCGCTACCTCGCGGAAAACCCGCGTGTCTTCTGTAGGGTAGTGGTCAACTACCGCGCCGTGGAATTTCTCGCACCCGCCGCGTCCCTTTCGCCACTGGAAGTATTGCACCGTATCGCCGCCATGGGCAACGCACTGGAGCGCCTCCACTTTGTGCAGCCCCGGCCGTTTGAGCTTGTTCACCGGCTTCCAGTTCTGCACACTGGGTGAGCACTCCATGAGCATGAACGGTTTGTTTTTGAAGGAACGGTTCAGGTCGTGGGTCAGCGAGACCTCGACCGCGTTCAGCCAGTCGTTCGGGCGGTCGTGGTAAGCAGGGTAACTGTCCCAGCTCACGACATCCACCTCTCGCGCGAACTTCGCATAGTCCAGCGTCGGGCTGAATCCCATGAAGTTGGTGGTTACGGGGATGTCCGGGGTGAATTCGCGCAAAGGCGCGAGTTCATTCCGGAAGAAGTCGATCGTCTGGTCTGTTTTGAAGCGCTGCCAGTCCAGCATGAGCCCGTGTATGCTGGGGTCCACAGGCCTGATCTCGTTCCAATCGCCATACCGGTGGCTCCAGAAGCCTGTCCACCAGGCGTGGTTGAGTTCCTCCAGCGTGCCGTAACGTTTTTTCAGCCACGTGTGGAAGGCTTCGTAACAGAGCGGGCAGTGGCAGTCCCCACCGTTGTATTCGTTAGAGACGTGCCATACGACCAGCGCCGGGTGGTCCTTGTAGCGCGTGGCAAGCTGCGTGTTGATGATCCGGCATTTCTCGCGATACACGGGCGACGTCCGGCAATGGTTGTGGCGCTCGCGATGCGGCTCGCGTTGCCCCTGCGCGTTCACGCGGCATACCTCAGGGTAGGCCTCGCTCAACCACGGCGGCTTCGACCCGCTGGGCGTCGCAAGCACAACATACACGCCGTTGGCCGCGAGCTTGTCCATGATCGTGTCGAGCCAGCCGAATTCGAAATGGCCTTCCCTCGGTTCGAGTGCCGCCCATGAGAAAATGCCGACAGACATGACATTGCAGCCTGCGAGCCTCATGAGGCGCATGTCCTCATCCCACACCTCGGGCGTGTGCATCCACTGGTCGGGGTTGTAGTCTCCGCCATGGAGGATATGCGGGCATTTGGCGGTTATGGGTGGGAATCGTTCTGGCAGCGTCATTTCTTCCCCTTCAGGTTTGTTGTTCGCCACACAAGCTTTCGCGCCTCTTCCACCCACAGAACCGCCGACGCCATCACCACGCACAGAATCCATTGTTCGCGCGTCAACGGTGTGGTACCGAATGCCGTGTTCATGAATGGAATGTGGACCACGCCAACCTGCAGGACCACTCCGAGCAGTACCGCGCCGAGCAGCCATCGGTTTGCGCACAGACGATGAAATGCGCTTGCGTGCTCAGACCGGGAGTTGAACACGTTGAAGAGCTGGGTGAACACCAGCACCGTGAATGCGGCGGTGCGCGCAGTGTCCAGTGACCCCTTCCCCTCGAATAAACCGCCTGGAAGAAGGATATCCAGGGTGAGAAGTGTCATGGCAGCCATCACCGAGCCGCCGATCAACACCGTGGTCCACATCCGGCCGTCGATCACCCTGTCCGTGAGTTTTCGTGGCGGGCGGGCCATCACGTCCTCCGTTTCCGGGTCTACTCCCAGCGCCATCGCGGGCGCTGCATCCGTAACGAGGTTGATCCACAGAAGCTGTGTTGCCAGAAGCGGCAACACGATTCCTCCGTCGCCGGAAGTCAACCCTATCACCGTGGAGAGCACCACCCCGAAAAAGACCGCCAGCACTTCTCCCATGTTGGAACTGAGCAGATACCGCAGGAACTTGCGGATGTTGTCGAAGATCACACGGCCTTCGTGCACCGCGGCAACGATTGTCGCGAAATTGTCATCCGCAAGCACCATGTTGCCGGCTTCTTTTGTCACGTCAGTTCCGGTAACCCCCATCGCTACGCCGATTTCCGCCCTTTTCAAGGCCGGAGCATCGTTCACGCCGTCGCCCGTCATCGCCACGACGTTCCCGCCAGCCTGCAACGCATCCACGATCTGGAGTTTGTGCTCCGGCGCCACGCGGGCATACACGGAGGTCGTGCGCACGGCTTCGCGCAACGCTGCCTCGTCCAGTTTGTCTATCTCCATCCCCGTCAGAGCGGTTGCGTCCTTCCCCACAATGCCGAGATCGGAGGCGATGCGCGTCGCCGTCTTGGGATGGTCTCCCGTAATCATGATGACGCGCACGCCTGCACGGTGTGATTCCACCACCGCTTTTGCCGCTTCAGGGCGAGGGGGATCCAGAATTCCGACGATTCCCACGTACACAAGATCGGCCTCAAGCGACTCATCCACCGGCGCACCTTCCTCGGCCGGGATCACTCCCTCGCCTTCCAGATTCCGGTAGGCGACGGCGATGGTTCTGAACGCCTGCGCGGAAAGTGCTTCGATATTCCCCACGCTTGCCGCTTGGCGCGCATCGTCCAGCGGCGCTACCTCGTTGCCCACAAGGATGTGCGTGCACCGTTCGAGCAACACATCCGGGGCTCCTTTGGAGAACAGCGTCAGGCGCCCGGTGTTCCTTTCGCGCAACAGAACGGACATGCGCTTGCGTTCGGAGGTGAAAGGGATCTCCCCGAGGCGTTCATAGCGCTCCATGATCTGCTGCGTGCCACCCAGCTTTTGTGCTGCCACGAGGAATGCAGCCTCGGTCGGGTCCCCCTGAATCTCCCAGACACCGTCCCGCTGGCGAAGAGATGCGTTTCCAGCAAGGCTGCCACCGGCGAGCACGCATTGTGCTTCCGTGCGCAGCGCCGAATCGCCAATTTCCTGCCCGGCGACTTCAGCCCGGCCGGAAGGATCGTACCCAACCCCGGTCAACGCCACCTCTCCGGAAGCCGTGACGATCTTCGTGACTGTCATTTCGCTTTTGGTCAGCGTGCCGGTTTTGTCCGAACAGATCACCGAGGCAGAGCCGAGCGTCTCTGCGGAAGACAGTTTCTTCACAATCGCGTTGCGAGCCGCCATGCGCTGCACGCCGATTGCCAGAACCACCGAAAGAACCGCCGGCAACCCTTCCGGCACCGCCGCCACGGCAAGTGAAACCCCAAGCAACAGCAGCGAGACAGCCTCGTCCATTGTGTCGACACGGAACACCACGAACGTTGTCGTGACGACGACTGCGGCGATCAGAACGACGGCGATTCCCAGCATCTTTCCCAGCCGCACGATTTCCTTCTGCAGGGGAGTCGCCTCGTCTTCCGTCGTTTCAAGCATGCGGGCGATCTTGCCGACTTCTGTGTTCATTCCGGTTGCCGTGACAACGGCCCTTCCTACTCCCTGTGTCACGGCAGTGCCTTTGAACACCATATTGCGCCGGTCACCAAGGTTGCTGGGTTCCTGAAGTGCCGATGTTTCCTTCTGAACCGGCTCGCTCTCGCCTGTAAGAGGCGCCTCTGCAACGCGCAGGTTCGCCGTTTTGAACAGCCGTCCATCCGCGCCGATGTTGTCTCCCTCACTCAGTACCAACACGTCCCCCGGGACTATGTCAGATGAGGGAATGCGCTCCACCTGACCGTTGCGGACAACCGCAGAGGTTGCTGCCGCCATACTCGCCAAGGCGGCCACCGCGTTTTCCGCCTTCGCCTCCTGAACGTATCCGAGAACGCCGTTGGCGACTACGATGGCAAGGATTACTGCTGAATCCACGGGCCACCCGTGCGCGCCCTCCATGAACCACGCGACAGCCGAAATAGCCACCGCCGCCAGCAGAAGGTAGATAAGGGGGTCTTCAAACTGCGCCAGCAGTTTCCGCCAGACGGGAACGGGCGGCGCGCCGACAAGTTCGTTTTTTCCGTAGCGGGCAAGGCGAGCCGCAGCTTCTGCTGAGCTCAGGCCGTGTTCAGGGTCCGTGTGAAGTGCGCGAATGACCGCATCCGCATCCAGTAAGGATGGATCTATTTCCAGACCTGATTCGGGTCCGTTACCATGTTCGGTCATGAGTTGCTCCCCTGCTGCCTCAATAAACTGCTCGCCTGTGTGTGGACGACGAGCGCGGGATTGTGGAGAAGTTTCCTTGATGGCGCGCGAAAAACGCCGACAAAATCGGCACCTTCGCGCCGGTACCTTGGAAAAATGTACCCACCGCGGGAACAGGCTCCAAAGCACGGCGCCATTGCGGCGGCCTTGCTACGTGTGTGTCAGCGCACAAAACGGCGAGGCGAGCCGGTGAGCTCACTTGAGAGGCATACGTCTTCGCAGGATTATTGCCGTCGGCATTCGTTCAGGAGGTGTTGATAATCCGCCTTATGTCATGTTGGGGGGCAACCCGTTACAGATACCCGAACAACACGGTAAGGTAGAACTTGGTCCTGTCAGAATGTGGCGCAGCATCCAGCGCACGCGCGGCGGAAAAGGAAAACCGGGAGGGGTACCCGTAGAAGGAAAAAAGATCAGCGCGGATCTCTGCGCCGACATCACGCTTGAGTCCGGGCGTCCACGACGAAGGGTATGAGTCACGCCAGACGCGGCCTGCCTCCGCAAACACGGTCCCGTAGATTTTGTCGAAATAGACCGGCCCCAGTTTCCGGTCGATGGAGGTCAGCAGCGGGAATCGGTACAGCAACCTCCCCCATGCGGTTTGTTTGCCCTGGAGCTGGTAATAGGTGTATCCACGCAACCCGATAATGCCACCGATACCCTCATAGAAGAAGCTGTCCACCGCAGCGTCAATACGCATGACGCGCCCTTCCACGCCCACGGTGTGTTCCTCCCGCCAGGGCGTGGGCAGGTACCAGGCGGCGTCACACGACACCTGATTGTAGTGGTAGGGTGTGTACACCTCGTTGAGAAGCCCGGTACCCGCGTCGAAATCCTCAAAGTACCAGTTCCACCAGCGGTCATACCGGAGTGACCACTTCATGCCCTGGGGGGCAATGTCAGCGGTCGTGAACGGTCTTATTGCGGACGAAGAGACGGAGGCACCCGCCGCAAAGCCATTGTAGTACGTGTAGTTGTAGCCCACATACGTCCGCGTTCCATTCAGAAGAAGGGTCTGATCAATCGCGGCATCGAAGCGTTGATACGTGGAATGCAGGTCTATTTCACGGGAAAACACGCGGGGCTTCAGGGTGAGTGACACCGCGTTCAGACCGTACGTGATCCCATCCAGCCGCAAACGACCCGCAAAGGTCGTATCCTCCTTCGTGTGGCGTACCGTCCTGACAACATCAAACAGCACCGGAACGGGGGTCATGTGGTCTACTTCCGCGGTGACGAATGCATCGTAGTCGCGGTTTTCCGGCGCGGCCCAGACTCCGCCCATCAAAAGGACATCGTCCCAGATATCCGATGAAAACGCGTACGCACCCACACGCCACTGGTTGCCGTAGCGCCCGAAACGCGGCAATATTGAAGGTCTCTGCAGATGGGGAATGCGCCTGTCAATGTCCGACACAGAGGAACCTTCGGGCATACTGTCAGGGAAAGTCCCCTGTTCTGGAATACGATTCGCAAATATATCCGCAGATACGGGATATCGTGGCGCATCCGCCGGTATGATCCGGATCACGTAGCCTGCCGATTCATACGAGGAGTACGCAATACGTCCGTCAGGAGCCACGTCCGGGTGAAACGCCCCGCCCAGTACATTTGTCAATCGTGCACATGAGCCGCGTTCGAGATCAAGCTCATAGAGGTTGAACACACCGTCGGTGGCGCTGGAAAACACAACTCGCGTGCCATCTCGCGAGAAGGCGGGGTCCCGGTCATCGTCCGACGAAGCAATTACGCGTTCGGTTTCGAGGACCTCTCCCCCGGAGGCGCGGACAACACGGTAGACGACGATGTGGCGGCTTCCCGCGCGGGCAAGGCTTACTGCGAGACGCGTTCCGTCAGGTGACCACTTCGGCGAAAAAACCTGCGTGCCGTCATCCCAACGGGTAAGGGGACGTACGTTGGATCCGTCCGCATTCGCGAGCATGAGGTTGGTGGAACCGCGAGCGTTTCGGACGAATGCGACGGTGGCGCCGTCCGGGGAGACGGCGGGGTACGAGGCGCGCCACTGATCGGTGAGCTTTGTAACGGTGCCGGTCTGAAGGTCGGCCTTTACGAGGTCGTTGTAGCGCCACTCATTGCGGTCGTCGCGTTGAGCGCGGCTGAACACGACCGTGCGACCGTTGGGAAACCAGCTTACGGTCGAGGATGCACGGAACGATCCCGGCGCGACAGTCAGTTCGCCTGTGCCGGGTTTACGGACCCAGACCGATCCGAGGCGGTAATCCTGCCCGTCGGTTGAGACATATGCGAGAAGCGCGCCATCTGGCGACCATACGGGTGCTGCATGGTAATAACTTGCCCGCGCGCTGTGCGCCGGTGGCGGCGCGTACGCGGCGGGTACCCCTCCCGGGGTGATTACGGGCGGGCGGTCACCGGATTCCGCGCCGGGGCGTGACGCAGGCCGCTCCAGCAGTGTTCCCGCGGGCTGCGGTTTTCGCTCTGCAACGAACGCCTCGTAGCCCGCACGGAGCTGAGTCAGCCACTCTTCGTACACCCGCGGGCCCGGTTTTCCTGTAAGCTGTTTCAGCGCGGAGCCGAAGTCCCACCGGTGCCACGCACGCATGTCGCGGCTCAACGCGCGGAGGGAGGAATCACCGTATGTCGCGGCCAACCACCTGACGAACGAATAGCCGTGATTGTACACCATTTCGGCTTCACGCCCGTCCGGGTCGTAGAATCCTTCCATCTGCCGGTAGGAGAGCTGGCTGTCGGCAAGCACGGCGACGCGGACTATCATGTCGCGGTGTGCGTCCCAGCGATCATGCCGGGCCCCCTGCGCCTGGAACTGAGCGACGCCCTCGGCAAACCACATGGGGATGCTGACCGTGGGCACCGCATACGACACGAGCGTGTTGGGAAGTCCCTCTGCGACGTCGGTTCGCGCTTCGGGTTCCAGGCGGAACCACTGGAAATATACCTGTGGGATTGCAGGCGAGGTCTTGAGCGACGCACCGAGTTGGACAAGGTGCGTGAACTCGTGGGTAGTAACGTCACATATCCAGTTGTGAGTGCCGCGGAACTCATAGTCGAGAGCAGATGCCCAGATTTCCATGCGGTTGTCGTAATAGGCGGCAAATCCGTTGGCAAAATCACCGTGATCCCGCACGATGATTTCCGTTTTGCCCGAAGGCCGATACCCGTAGAGGCGCGTTACCGGTTCATACGCTTGCTCGGCCGCCATCGCCACCGCAGACGCTACCCGCTCAAGACCGGAAGTATATGTGATGCGAAAGTGCTCGGTTTCGAATCGTTTCCAGGAGAGAGCAGACACGGGCGGGTCAAATTCCGCAATCGGCGTCGCACAAATCGAGGGAGCCGCGAGAAATAGCAGCACGACAAGGCACATGCCGCACACGTGCCGCTTCGAAGCGGAGTACAAGACCCCCTTACGCACCGTTGCAATCACCTCACTATGCCGACGGGAATGGTGGCGCCACCCTGTCTGCCGTCTGCCGAACGAGCGGTGATCCGGGCAACGTAGAGACCGGTGGCGAAACGTGTGCCTCCCGGCCAGCGGATTTCGTTCTCCGCATTTGCAACCGTCTCACCGGCGGGAACGCGTGTCTCCCAGACCTGCTCGCCCATGCTCGTGAATATCCGCACGGAGACATCTGCCTGTGCCGAAAGGAAGAATCGAAGCATCCCCTCTTCTTTTCCGACGGGGCTGGGGTAAAAGAAGACGCGATCTCCGGGCATCAAATCCTCAGCCGGAGCTGCCGGCATTACAAGCCCCGTTTCGTCCAGCGCGAACGACGACGCCCCATCTCCCCACATCTGGCCCCAGATGACGCTATCGCCCTGCGAGACAGGAATATCGAGCAACCAGCCGTCCGCGGTTCCCACGACCGCGTGGATGCCTTCATCGCGAACCGCGTACAACGCGGGGGAGCCCGTGGCGGCGGCGGGAAGCGGAATTGTAGCCGCAGGATGCCGACGCATCAGCCCCGAAAACACGCTGAGCCCCTTTTTCCCGGCCACAATGGTGTTGCCCGCTCCCGTGGAGAGCGCCGATCCGGCAAACTCCTCGGTCGAATCCGCCCGCCCGAGTGTATAGGTTATCGTTCGAGTTCCACTGCGGGAGAACACATCCACGCTCCGGCGGCTCACGGCAAGGATGTCGGGGAACCCGTCCCGGTCTACGTCGCCGAGGCTCAGCGGCGCAATCAACGAATCCGTGGTGGCCGACCAGACTACCCGTGGGGGAGGCGGGTCTTCCGGGAGGTATCCGAAGCGAGCATAGCTATCAGCAGTGATAGTCCCGGAACCCGTTACTGTGATATCCGATTTGCGCACGTCGCGCAGAAGGTGACAGGTCATTGTGGACGGCACCGGTGGTGTTTGCACCACAGGTGTACCGCCATCCCACGCCCCGTTCGCATATCGGTAACGCGTGTTCGTCGTGAGGCCGACTACAAGAACGGATCCGTCCGCTTCGATGACCGGTTTCCTGGTGACATCGCCCCAGAAACGGCCGATCAACCCGTTGGCGTTGCCCACGGGTTCGAGGGAATCGGTGAACGCCCACAGGTTCCAATCGCTTCCCGCCACTGCGATCAGGTTCCGTTCCACACCGTCCAGCGGAACCCTGCGTACGGCAACTCCGCCGACAACAGCGCTTCCGATGAAGCGACCTTTTCGCGCGGGAGTGTCCGCGGTTCGCCAGCGCACTGTTACTGCAACGGTATCCCGGGCCGTACCTGCCGGCGAAAACGAAATTGCGACCCCACCGGGGCTACCGTTTGCCGTGATCACCGCCGGATGGCCGGGTGCCGGCTCGCCATCGGGGTACAGGATCCGTTCCCCGGTAACGGGAAACGGGTCGTTTCGACTCCCGATACCTTCATTCGCGCGCGGGTGCCCCAGAAGATTCGTCACGCCGATATCGCGATACCCATCCGCTTCCACTACCATGATTCCCGGCCGGTCGGGCTGGGCATTGATCGAATTGGTCGGCTCCCACTGACGGATGCGGGCTTCGTTGACATGGTATACGATCACCCCGCTTCCCGGCACATACGCATCATACAGCCCGTTTTCTGGCTTCAGCCAGACGCCGCCGGTATCGCCGTCGCTGTACTCGATTGCGGGGTGGTACCGGTCTGTTTCAACCGCAGAATGGCGGAGTTCCAGAAGGAGGTATTCGTCTTCGGTGATGGGCACCTTTATTGCGCGTGGCAGGGATGTCTCTGCGGCAAGGCCCGCAAGCAGGAGGGTGGTGTCCGAGCGAACTGTTTCGGGCGCAAGCCAGCCGAGGCGCATCTGCTCCCACGCAGAAGGCAGACACGGCACGAACCCGAGCACGCGGATCGTATCAGAGGAAGAACCGGTTTTCGGGCGTTGGATGAAGTTGTCGGATCCTACATCCATCAGCGTCCACGCACCCACCGCCGCGCCACCGGTCCGTGTGTTTGAAAGCACAGGAAGGCCGCGGGAGGCGAGAAACGTTTTCGCGAAGGCGCCATTCAGACCGATTACGCCGCCGGGTTGCTGGATTTGCTGGGGAATGAACCATGCCGTCTGCACCTCTGGTGGAATCGGGACACCTGACGAGGCGATCTCCTGAGACGTCAATACGAGCGCGGGAAGCTCGGCGGAAAGAGTCCCCTGCAACGATACGCTTGCATGGAACACGAGGAAGCTCTGAAACCGCCCCAGCGAGCCCACATCATTCTGTGAGACCGCCAGCGCGTCTTTGAGAAAGCGTACCCAGTTCCGCGTCTGCTCCGCCACCGAGCCGCCAGAGCCGTAACTTGCCAGCGTCTGAGGAGCCTTGTACGCGGGCAAAGGGTGCGGTGGGAATACCTCCCACGTGATGGTCGTCCGTCCCTGGGAGGCAGTTTCGAGGTAGTTCCGGAGGGCGGTCAGGTGGTGTTCCAGAAATCGCCCGTCATGCGGCGGAAGATCGAACGGGTACCGGAACCCTGCTTCTCCTGCGGCGGCCAGCGCCTCCGCGCCGGAACGCATGTCGAAAAGACCATTTCCGCCGGTGGTGAAATCGTCCGGGTCCTCTTTTGGAAACTCCACCCGCAGGGCAAGCAGGTGAATCGTTTCAACGGCTCGGCCCGACGCTGCCGCAAGAAACGATGAAAGGGCGAAAAACGCGAACAGGAGCCCCCGGTGGTGCATGATGGACCTTATGCTGAAGGACACTCGTGAAGTCGGTTCTGCCGGGCATGTGCTCCCGGAACCCGCGACGGTATCAGGTCAGCAGCACAGGCCGGGCAGGGTACGGGAAATGTCGTGTTCCGTCAGAGTTTTCAGAACGTGAACCCGATTGAGTATACCTGCTGGCCGTCGTTCGGATCTGAGCCCTTGCCGTTCAGCGAGTGCACGTATGCGAAATCCACGAGAAGAGCCGTGGAAGCGATAGGCAGCCGCAGGCCTCCGCCGAATGTCATCCAGTTGCGCTGACCATCCCAATCGCGGAAATAACCGCCTCGGATCGCCACGTAATCCGCGTACGTGTACTCCACGCCAGTCAGCACATCCACCTGACGGGTTTCTTCACGCAGGGTGTTCCTGTGCTCAACGCGTGTCACACCCCCCTGTCCGTCCGGTATTTCCTCGACTTTGTACACCGATTCGTCGGCCCATGAACGCAGGATCGACAGATACCAGCTCTTGCGGTAGTCCTGCACCAGCGGCTTGTACAGGTCGGCCATGATGGTAACATCGTTGTATTGCGTGTCGAAGGCTTTCCATGAGGTGCCGACGGTGAAATTCACCGGTGTCGGGCTTGCCTGTTTCGCGTCGATGTACTGCACATTCGGGCCGTAGTTCCTGAGCGCTGCGCCAAAGTACAGACGGTCCGATGGACGATACGCGATGCCTGCGTCAACAGCGAAACCGGTTCCGGTGGGGTCGCCTTTTTCAAACCCCGTTCCGGCATCGGCAAGATGGTCGTAGAACCACTTTGCGGTAATGCCGGCCGAGGTGTGCACACCAATCTTCGACGCATAGCTCAGGCCGACGGCCAGTGTGTAGGTGTTGAAGGTGCCGAGGTTTTCGCCGCCTTCGCTTGTGCGCTGCTGTTCACCCAGGTTGAGGTAAGTGACATTTACACTGAACTGTCCCCAGTCCTTCACACTGAACATCGTCGGGAAATACATGTAATACATGTCGTTCAGACCGAAGTTCTGGAGAATCTTGTAATACGTCGTGCCGACCGCGCGCGGGTATCGCTGCCCTTCGGCGATTGCCTGCCACGACAGCAGCGCCGGGTTGTAATAGCTGGCCGCCGACCCGCGCGCCCCGGCAACTCCAGCGCCGCCCAGCGCGAGTTCGCGTGCCCCCGGCCGGAAGAGAAGCGCCAGCACCGCGGCCTGGCTTTCATTCGCCCTCGAAACCGACGGCAAAAACGCGACGGCGGCAGAGGCACCTGCGATAACCAGAGCCGTGAAATGTGAGAATCGTGCAACCTTCATCGTGCGCTTCCTCCTGAAACCTTACGGACCCACAACGGCCAGTCTCTCCAAAGCCTTGGCGGTCCGCCCGTCACTACGACGTCGTATTGAAATCTGATAGAGGTACACTCCGTTCGCCAACTGATACGCCGGGGTCCACGGTATCACCACAGGTCCGTCCGTAACCCCAAGCTTCGTCACCGTATCCACCAGCCGCCCGGCAACCGTGAACACGCGCACCGTCGCGTCAGCGTCGGTAGACGCGCCCACGCCGTCCAGCACAAAAGTGAACGCCCCGTCCCGCGCCATCGGGTTGGGGTACGCGATAACATTACTCACAGCAATATCCTTGCCTCGACCCACCCGAAGGAATACGGAGTCAGCGGCAAAATTGTTCCCGTTGTCCCATGCCTCCACCACAACCTGCTGGGCGGTGAGATCGCCGGAAAGCGGAATGTCGGCCCAGCCGGTGGTCGCGCTGCCCCAGTGCACGAAGTCTTCCGTCAGATCCACCGGAGCGCTGCGGTTGCCGTTGAGATACGCCACAAGACGATGGCCGATACCTCCGCCCACGTTGACCCCGAGCGGATCTGAAAGCCATACGCGGACCGGCTCTCCCCTCGGAATCTCGGCACCGTCCCTGAGAGGAATCGCCGCGTCCAGATCGTCTGCACGCGTGAACACGATGCTCGGTCCCGTTGTATCACGCACCGATGCGGCCGGGCGACTGCAAATTCCCAGTCCTCCAATGCTTCCCGCACCGTCAATCTGGTCATTCCATACCTGCGCCACAGCTTTTGCCTGTGTGCCGCCGTAACTCACTTCGATCGGCAGAATGAGTTCGGTGGCAAATACACCGTTCTGCACAGGTACCACTCCACGGAAGATCGACGTTCCCGGTTTTGTGTAGAGGATCGTGTTTCCACCGGCGGCCTGGTAGCTCATAGGGGTTGCGCTGTCGAACACATTCACCAGCGCCGATCCAGAGAAACTTCGCAGTGTGTCCGTCGCTCCCGGCACCAGCACCGACCCGCGAAGCGTGGAGGCCGCAAGCGCGCGAAGCGAATCGCCCATCATCTGCACCTGTACCACCAGCTCCGGAAGTGCGACCGTAAGCGCAGGATCACCGATCAGTACGTATTTGCGGGCGTTCTGGCGGTAAAGCCAGCTCGGGTTCTGCGCGGCCAGCGCCTTGGCGTACCAGAATGCATCCCCGATTCGAGGCGTCCTGCCTTCCGCGCCACCGTACAGCCGCGAGAGGAAGATCTCGTTGAACCCAACGTTTTCGGTGTTGTAGGAAAGACGCGTGGCCGCCACCGTGGCTACTGCACCGCCATTCGCCATGTTTACCAGCACTTCCGCCATGCTCTGCGTCGAGGGCGCATCGAAATGCGCCGCGCTGCACGTCAGCGCCGTGAGAACCGGCAGACGCTTCCCGTTGGCAATGTTCGGAAGGTCCCCGTCGAGCGTGAAAATGCGCTCGTGCGCCCAAAGGACCGGGTTCCCGTGGCCGACGTAGTTGATCAACGCGGCACCCCTGCTCCACGCGTCGGTAATCATCCTGTTGACGGATGGCTTCTGCATCTGCTGGTTCAGTTGCCGTTCGTGCGAGTAGATCTTCTCCGTCACGGTTTCTGCGCGCAGACACCCGGCCATTCGTTCGCTATCGTCCACGTAGTCTTCGGAGTTGATTCCCCGGTCGAGATCGTACTCATCATCGGCAATCATGATGGCGCGATTCTGCCACGCACCGCGCTCCGGGTCACGCTCGTACGCGATAATCTTTCCGACAACGGCCCGCGCCTCCTCCTTCGTCTGAACGCAGAGCCTCCCTATCTTGACGGATGCAATCCCCGTGTTGTCAAACACCACGAACCAATCGTCCGTTGTGACCGGCCCCTCCTGGTAGGGCGGGACCCAGTTTCCCGGCTGCGGGTTCGCCGTGGAGGTGGTGAACCGCGTCAGATTGCGGTAGTCAAACTGCCCGTCACCAAGCAGCACTGTGTACCGCAACCCCTGGTCTGCGGCGCCATCTCGCCAGTTCATGAACGCATGGCGCAGGAAATCACGCAGCGCAGCAGGATCAAACATTCCGAACGAGAACTCATCGCAAATGTCCCGCGTCGTCACGACCGCCGTGCGGAATCCATTCCTCTGCGCCCGCAGATCGGCCAGCCGGGATGCCTCCGCCTGGAAGTCGGGGTGGGTTATCACGACGTAGTCCACCCCGGCGGTACGACCCCGCAGATTGGTCGCGCCGGTTTTCGGTTCCATCCGGAGCGGAGTTCTCCAGTCCGATTCGGCAGCCAGAAGGTATTTGCGCTCGATCAGCCCTGATTGCCTGAGTTCCACCCGCGTAATCCCCTGATCGTCCGGCGGTGGAAGCGCGTACTCCACAAGGCCGCTGTCGTCACTCACTTCAAAAAGACGATGCAGTGTCCGGTCGACGCCTGACAAAGGCACCACTACTCGCGTTGATGGGATTGTGTTGCGCAGCGGCGGCAACACGAAGGCGAAACTGCTCCCCCGCACCACGAACCTGCGCCAGTAGGCGATTTCGTAGTAATCCAGAATGATCGGATACCCGGTGCTCGCATTACGGATTTCCAAAGGAAGGCTGACCTGCGCGGCCGGGGTGATCACCGGCGCATACCCGGTGCACCACGCATACGTGGAAGTCTGTCGTTGCTCAACAAGGGGCTCGACGACGCCGTTGACCTTCACCTGCAACGACCCGTACGCCGAAAACTGCCGTAGCTGCCCCACGCGGACCCCGACCGTGTCACCGGCAACGTCCAGTAACGCCACCTGCAGGACGCGCGAAGCCTGCGGCGCAAGCTGATCCCATTGCCAGTCAACACCGGAATACGGCCCGTCAGTGTCACCTTCCTCGTTGAGATTCGTTACCTCAGGCTCTTCGTGAAATCGAAACGGGAAACGTTCAATTACCGGAAGCGACGGGTCGCTCACTGCTCCGTTGCGAACCTCCGCACGTATCGCGGTTGCCGGAGATATGGTGAGCCAGTAGACGTTTTCGTACGTGTAGTGGTTGAGCGCATACACCGGATCCAGTGTCTGGTAATCGAGATCCCATCCTGACGGGCTGCGGCCGTAGAACAGCAGATAATCGGTTCCGTTGAACACCCCGTCGCCATTCGCATCCACCACGATCGGGCGAACCGGTCGGAGGGCGGTCTGACGAGGTTTCTGCGGGTCCAAGGGGAGTTCCCGCCCGCTCCCGGCATACAGTGCCAGCCTTTCCGCGGGCGCACTCCGGAAGCGGCTGTCCGCTTCAGCAAGTGCCGCCGCGGTGATCTTGTACATCGCGTCCGCATCAACGACAACCCGCAACCACACCCCGGAGGCAAACGGGCTGGTTTCCGCAACCCTCGCGACACGGTCGGCCGCGCTGCGGCTTGTCCGTTGGAGCGCATTGTACGCTGCGGCATTCAGTACGGCTCCTTCCCAGACGGAAGGCAACGGAGTGATATCCCGCAGGCTCCCGGTTTCGGGCGATGTGAACTGCACCCGAACGCGCACCGAACGGGTGATTGCAAGGCTTTTGTCGGCAAGGTTCGCCCGGACCGGATGCACAACGATACGCACCAGATGCGCGCCGTAGGCTTCGCCGGCAGGTTCAAGCGATACGACGTCTGTCCCCGTATCCTGCGCGGAATACGCCTCCGGGCGGATCTCGAACACCCGGCGGTACCCCAGCCCGTCCTCGCGGAGCTCGTGTGACGGCATGGGACTGAGCAGCCCGGGCCGCGTTTCCCATTCGCCCGCCACAGCAGAGGCCGACGCCTGTGCCCCATCGGGAACCGCGATCAGCGAACCTGCCTTCGGAATGGCTGGCGAGCCGGGTTCGCCGTCCGCCGAGCAATCCTCAAGCACCGGCTGGAGCGTACGCTGCCCCGCCACAACCACTGTGTCCATCCGCACCACGGGCGACGACCACTCCGCAACCACGCCTGACGCATCCGCCTGAATCAACTGCCAGCGCGCCGGGGCCGACCCGGCCGCGCAGACCGACAACGCTGCTCCAACCAGCATTGCCCGTCCCGGGAAAGGCATCAGGAAACCGCGGGGAAGACTCATAAAACACCAAGAGCCGAGACGTTCAGAGGTTCCGCCCTGAACCAGCTCGGCTCATAGTACCTGCAAGGCGGAGGAACCCGACGATTGTGAAACCGCGCGACGAACAGCTTTTTCAATGCGTTTCCGCTTGTGCCCGGACGGGGCTTTCATCGGAACCACTCGTCGTAACTCTCATCACAATCGTGCGATACGGATTCTCCCGTCGCTTCTGTGTGGCATCTTCAATGCACTGATTCGCGCCTGCGTGCAACTAAAGTGTATCGCGTGGCGGCGAAACTGTCAAGGTCTGCACGACGCGCGCCAATTGTGAGAAATCATTGCCCGCGGCTCCCGGCCTGCGTACATTTACTACGGGGATGGAGTTCCCCGATTGAACCGTCCGCGAACGGTGGACTGATGACTCCTGCAGCCGAGTACTGGCCGGCGGGAGTTTTTTGTTTCCCGCGTTCTGGCGGTTTTTTTGTGTCCATCGCCATCCTCTGAGAGGTCGACTCATGGAAACCCTGTTCGCCCACGCCGCCGTCTGGCTTTTCCTGGCGGTGATCTCTGCCGTGCTGGCAAACCACCTGAAAGTATCCATCGCGCTGATGGAAATCTGTATGGGAGTGGCTGCCGCGGCCATAATCACGCACTTCTGGGGCGCCAACTCGTTTCCGAACAACGAAGAATGGCTCAAGTTCCTCGCGTCCTCCGGCGCGGTGCTTCTCACGTTTCTGGCGGGCGCAGAACTCGAACCGGAGGTGATGAAGACCAAGCTCAAGGAAGTATCTATAATCGGATTTGTCGGTTTTCTGGCGCCCTTCGTCGGTTGCGCGCTGGTCGCCCATTACGGACTCGGGTGGGATCTGCGGGCCAGCCTGCTGGCAGGAATCGCGCTCTCCACTACCTCGATGGCGGTAGTCTATGCAGTCATGCTGGAAACCGGATTCAACAGGACGGAGTTCGGGAAGGGAGTCCTGGGCGCCTGCTTCGTCAACGATCTCGGAACGGTGCTTGCCCTTGGCCTGATCTTCGCCCCTTTCACCTATAGAACGCTTGTGTTCGTCGGCGGGTGTCTGGTGGCCTTTTTCATTCTGCCGTACGCAACGTCCTTTCTGACGCGTCATTACGGCCACAGAACGGCAGCAATCCGCACCAAATGGATTGTGTTCGTTCTCTTCGCTCTCGGTGCCCTCGCCCTCTGGTCCGGCAGTGAAGCGGTGCTTCCTGCGTATATCGCCGGCATGGTCCTTGCCGAGTTCACCTCCGACGACGCTCATTTCATGCGACGACTCCGTACCCTCACGGTCGGGTTTCTGACACCGTTTTACTTCCTGCGCGCCGGTTCTCTGGTCGCGCTTCCCGCGCTCATCGCCGCGCCGGCAGTGTTCATCGTGTTCCTGGCGGCGAAAACCGTCTCGAAGATTTTCGGGCTTCTGCCGGTTGTCTCGGCATTCAGAACGGAGAAAAACGAACGCTGGTACTACACACTCATGATGTCCACGGGCCTGACGTTCGGCACAATTTCCGCGCTCTACGGATTCAGTCACGGCATCGTGACGCAATCGCAGTACTCGTTCCTTGTGGCGACAGTCATCGCCAGCGCTGTCATTCCGACGCTTATTGCGAATGCGGCCTTCATGCCGCGGCATCTCCTGCCGGAGACGGCACCGGTTTCCGTGGAACCTGCCGGCCGCAGGGCGCTTCCCCCGAAAGAAGAAGAGGACGTTGGAGAAGAGTAACCATCACGCGGCCGGTTCACCGCACCGAGGCAGAACAGGTGTTGGGGGCGCACGGGCGCGGGAGGCATATTCCGAAGTGAAAGGGCTCTCCCGCCTCAATCGGGCACATCGCCCTGCGGAGGGACCGCTCGCTTCTCAATTTGAAAGGCGCCTGAAATGGCGGCGATCAGGAACGCAGCCGACTTCCTCGGCCTGAAGCGAAGTATCATCGGCGTGCTGAGCATGGTGGTGCTGGTCGGCATGGGCGAGCGCATGGCCGAACGATTCCTGCCGATCTACCTGTTCGCTCTTGGCGGAGGAGTTCTTTCCGTCGGCCTCCTGAACGGGCTGGATAACCTCCTTTCGGCCCTTTACTCATTCCCGGGCGGGTACCTCGCCGATCGGATCGGCACGAAGCGCGCCCTGATCGTATTCAACCTGATGGCGATGACCGGATACTGTGTGGTGATCTTCATCCCGGTCTGGCAAGCAGTGATCATCGGCGCATTCTTCTTCCTTTCATGGACCGCGATCTCCCTCCCGGCCACGATGGGCCTCGTCGCGGTGGTCCTGCCGAAAAATAAAAGGACGATGGGCGTTTCGATGCACTCCCTCGTGCGCCGGGTTCCCATGGCGCTGGGCCCGTTGGTCGGCGGGGCATTTATTGGAATCTGGGGCGAACGGGAGGGCGTGAGGGCAGCATTCATCGCCGCATTCGTCTTTGCTGCAGTGGCGATGGTTATGCAGCAATTGCTGATTGAGGACAAAAGAGAAGAGGCTTCAGCTCCCCTTTCCGGCAACCCGTTCCGCCTCATCGGTCTGATGAACGCGGACCTCAGGAACCTCCTCGTCTCTGATATCCTGGTGCGGTTCTGCGAGCAGATTCCTTACGCATTCGTGGTTATCTGGTGCATGAAGGTCATTTCCAAGCCCGTCAGCGCGATCGAATTCGGCGTTCTCACCACGATCGAAATGGCGACTGCAGTGCTGTGTTACATTCCCGTCGCATACTTCGCTGACAAGAGCGGGAAAAAGCCCTTCGTCGTAATCACCTTCGTGAACTTCACCCTTTTTCCTGTGGCGCTTCTGTTCAGCCATTCGCTGCTCCCGCTCGTCGGTGCATTCATCCTGCGCGGCCTGAAGGAGTTCGGCGAGCCGACCAGAAAAGCGCTGATCATGGATCTCGCGCCGGAAGGTGCCAAGGCAGGGATGTTCGGCCTGTATTACCTGCTGAGAGATTCCGTCGTGTCGCTCGCGGCTTTCGGCGGGGCGTTCCTCTGGATGATATCACCCGCGGTGAACCTCATCAGCGCCTCCGCGTTCGGTCTGGCGGGAACGGTCTGGTTTCTCTGGCGTGGACGCGACATGCCGGTTCTTTCCACGGCAACTGCCTGACGGATTCCGTCACGTCCCTGACGGAAGAAATCGAGCGTTGCGCTCCGAAAACGAGCGCAGGCTCTCCGGCCACATGAGGGGATGGAGTCCCCGCGCCGCCCGGGCTTGCCGGGCTGATGACTCCTGCCGACGATGCACCTGACGGAGGAGATGGGATGGGGTCGCCCAAATCGCGAGTGCCCGAGAATCGCTTGCGCCCACCGTCGACGGGAGCCCCCCAATGAAAAAGACACCGATCGCTCTCTCCGAAAATCACCGGAGAATAGTGGGTTCCTCACTCCGGTATGCAGAAGACCAGATTCTCTTCTGCAGGAGGCTGCTGACTGAGACCTCCGAAAACCGGATGACACGTTTCGCCGATGAGTACTCGGATGACCAGATTCGCAGGCTGGTGGAGATGTGCGACGAACTGCACGAAAAACTTGTCAGTTTTGCCGACCGCGCGGGAGTGTCTCCCGCGGAGCGCTCGGTCAGTCGCCATGTCTCGGGAACAATGTCCAGTGTCTGGGAAACGCTGGAAGATCTCCGGCCTCGAAAGCTGAAAGCCTACGGGGAGGTTCCGGCTGATGCAGCCAGGGAAATTGAACCGATCGTCGAAGATGCCGTCCAGATCATCGAACGAGTGCTGGAATTCTCACGACGTTGCACTTCCCCGTCGGATTCAGGCGCCGGAGCCCGACAACCTGAATAACGCGAGTCATTCTGGCAAGGCGCGACCGCGCGGGCGAATCTGGCGAAGGTAATGGGCACTGCTGGATTCGAACCAGCGACCTTCTGCTTGTAAGGCAGACGCTCTAACCAACTGAGCTAAGCGCCCCGGATTTACAGGCGGGTTTTCGTTGCTGCGTCTTCTTCTGAACCTGGCGCCCTGCGGTGATAGAGGAGCCCCAGCGGAACGATCACACAGAAGCCAGCTACGAGGGCAAGGGGCGCCCACGTCATGGATTGGACGCTGTCAACCGGCCCGATACTGAGGAGGTAGAAACCGACGCCGATCACGAAAAAACCGATGGCAAGGATCAGTTTCCCCACGAGGCTTTGGACCGGCGCGCCAGGCAGCCCGGCAAGGACCACCCACGTCACCACCATAAGTAGAACGGCAACACCCCAGGTATGCATGAATCTCTCCCCGCGAGGAGGCGGACCGACAAAAACGCAAGAAAAAGGTAGCGCCAGGCCCGCGCAAGGTCAACCTTCGTGTGTGCCGACCGGGCGACCCGGCTCGCCCGGGACTTGCCAAAAGGCGTTTCCTGTGCTATCATTAAAATCTTTCTGAAAACCCGATCTCCGTGCCGAACCGAGGATTTCACTCATGGCTTATCAATGCGAACTTTGCGGCAAAAGCTTCCAACGCGGTAATACGGTCAGCCACGCCAACAACCGGCGCAAACGGCTCTTCAAGGCGAACCTCCAGCGCATCCATGTGATGGTCGGCAGCACTTCCAAGCACGTGCGTGTGTGCACGCAATGCATCAAAAGCGGGCGCGTGGAAAAGAAAACCGCCGCCTGATACCCCGCCCAGACCGTTTCAAAGCCCCGCGTCCGAAGGATGCGGGGCTTGTTTCATTCCTGTGGCTTCTGTTCCCCTTCGGGAGGGAAAACGATGGAAAAAGGCGAAAAGGTCGCGCTGGTGACGGGCGCTTCACGCGGGATCGGACGCGGGTGTGCCGAAGCGCTCGCCGCGGACGGGTGGAGTGTCGTCGTCAATTACCGTTCCCACGAGGACGAGGCCAGAGCAGTGGCGGAGCGGTGCCGAGGTTTCGGCGTTCGGGCAGTCACCGCAATGGCGGATGTCAGGGACCGGGAGGCGGTGGATGCCATGTTCGCCCGCACGGTGGAGCACTTCGGCGGCCTCGACCTTTTCGTTTCCAACGCCGCGGACAGCGTGCGCAAACCGTTTGTTGATCTGAGCGTTGAGGAAATCGCTCACACGCTCGACGTGAGCCTGTGGGGCGTCATTCACACGGCGCAGGCGGCAGCAAGGCTTTTGGTCCGGCAGAACACCGGCGGCGCGATGGTGTTCGTCAGCTCCGTTCATGTGCCGTTCCCGTACGCCAACTGCGCGGATTACAACATTGCCAAGGCAGGCGGACACGCCCTTGCGATGACTCTCGCCGCTGAACTCGCGAAGCATCGCATCCGGGTTAATATCGTCGAGCCGGGCTGGGTAGATACGCCGGGCGAGCGGAAGTGGAGTTCGGAAGAGGATATCGCCCGCGAAGGCGCGAAGCTGCCCTGGGGCCGCCTTGCCACCATTGAGGAAATCGGGCAGGCGGTGGCGTTTCTTGCCTCGGAGAAAGCGGAATACATTACCGGTTCCGTGCTCAAAGTGGACGGCGGCTTCACGCTGCCGAAGGCGGGATACGAATAACGCAACGACGCACGCGGCGGCGCCCGTTCTGAAGGAAGAGATCCTTCGACGTTGCTACCTCTCGAACCATCCCCCGAGCGCGCTGCACGTCCGCATGCCCCTCTGTGGTAACCTACCTCCCTTCGTCCACCACGAACGAGTACAATCTCGATCGGTAGAGATAGAACCGCAACCGAACGGCCCGCCCGGCGATTTCTGAAAGCCGTTTCCCGCACGTCCATTGCATGGGCACGCGGAACCCGTTTTCCCGTATTTCCACGGCCTCCTTCGCGCTGAACCCTTCCAGCGGATTCCCGAAGGGGTCCGTCACCTCGACCTTGATCATCCCTTTCGCGGCGTTTGCGTTGATCTGCAGTTCTCCGCCCTCCAGCCGGAACGGTTTCGTAATGAGCGCACCGACCTCATCTCCCGCCACGCGCGCGACGAATCGCTCCTTCGGCAGTCGCGCGACGCCCAGGCCCTGATTTGGCGACGGAATATTGTGGCTGCTCCCGTGGCCGTAATAGTAGATCCGAATCTCGTCGCCCAGCACCATGAACGGGGGGGTGACCGGACGTAGCATCCCACAGTCGAACGCGCCAATAATGCCCCGGCGGAGGAACACTGGCCGGTTCGCAAGGCGTTCCCACTTCCACCCGTCGCGGCTGAATACGAGCTGGGTATCGATGGTGTCGGATTCCTGAGGAGTGCCCGGCGCGCGCCGGTTCCCGCACGAATCGTACAGCTCCAGAAGCCCGATGTACATCCCGAGATACCTGGCGACGCTTATCGAGTAGAGCCGTGGCGGGTCAAGCTCGTCAGGACGTATGATGACTTCAGGTTCGGTCCAGTGGAGGAAGTCGTCGCTTTCCGACCGCGCGATCCGGCGATTGCACCCGAGCCCTTCATGCGTGTCCCGGAAAATGCGCAGCGTCCGCGTATGCACGTAGGGTGCCGGCCGCAGGTAGCGGTGGATATACTCCTCCGCCTCCTCATACGACTCGAAGTCATCCTCCGAAGGAAACCCGATGCCCTCGGGAACCCCGAGCCTGTCCCCGCCCGCGCCCTTCATTACCCGGGGATCAGGGAACCCGATATCCTCCGGCAGCACTCCCCTTCCACCCGCCAGAACCGTCGTGCGGCGAAAGTTGATGTACTTGCCGGTGGAGTCATCCCGAAGCACCATCCCGTTGCCGTCATTGGATGCCCGGAGAATGGATTTCTCGCCCGGGTGGTCTTTCCAGTGAATTCCGTCGGGCGAGAATGCGGCGAAAGCCCTGCCTTCCGACTCAGGCGTTCCCGCGCGCTTCGTCATCATCTTGTAACGGCGGGCAGGATCAGGGTCGTGCGGGTCTTTCAATACCGACCCGAACCCCGTTGTTTCAATGAGGTTGTTCCGCGTAGATCCATCGGCCTCAACCAGTCCCAGCTCCGGTTTCTCCCAGTGCAGCCCGTCGGAGGAAACAGCGTAGGCCCCCTTCGCCTCGAAGGTTCCGGGGATGCCGATGCCGTACCACATCTTGAAGAGCTTTTCTTCGTCGTCGTAGATGACCGTATCACCCGCGGGAAAAATGGGGTTGCCGAGGTGCTTCACGGGTTCCTCGGGCGACCGCCGGATCATCCAGACGTCCTCTACCACGTAGTCGTCAATAAGCAACTGCGGCGTCGTGCCGATTTCAAGGACTCGAAACGGAGTTTCCATCGGTATGCCCCGAACTGCAGAGGGAGGGCTGCGCAAAAGGGAACGGCAACCTCAAAACTACGCCACCGGGCTCGGATGTGGAAGACGCGGGTTTCAGTGCCGGACTTCTGAAGCAGGGCCCCGGAGAGCCGTAGTGGATACTGAGCCCATTGAGAGGCCCCTTGCGGTCTGCTGCGTAATGGTGAACCGAGAGTCGTGCTTGCCTTTTGGCCCCGATACACCGCCGTGTGTAAATTTCTCACATTCACTGGCTCTTCACAGTCCACCACAGGGAGGTGTTCCATGGCAAGAACCGTGCTCGTGGTGTACCACTCAATGGGCGGCAACACGGCGGCTGCCGCAGAAATTGTGGCCGAGGGGATCCGATCCGTTGCCGGTGCAGACGCAGTAGTAAAAACTGCCGCGGAAGCCGGTCCATCTGATCTGCTGGCCTGCGACGGTGTCTGTTTCGGCTCACCCGACTACTTCAGCTACATGGCCGGGATGCTCAAGGATTTCTTCGACCGCACGTTCTACCCGACGCAGGGGCAGGTGGACGATAAGCCCTGTGCCATCTTCATCACGCACGGGGGCGGCGGGTCAGCCTCGACAAGTGTGGAAAAGATCTGCCGCTCGTTCAGGTTCAAACAGGTCGGCCAGACGCTGCTTGTGCGCGGCAAGCCGGACGATGCGGCACGAACAAAACTGCGCGATCTCGGCGCATTGCTGGCGAAAACAGTTCTGTGATGTGTCGTGAATGCGCAGAAAGGTAACGAGTGACTGGTTGTGGCGCAAAAAACAGCGTAATCGCGTGTGTAGTGTTGCCAGCCGCGTTGATTGCAGGGTGTGGACCAAAGCCCGCGGGGATTGCCCCACCGGTTGCTCCCCCGGCTGAGTTTTCCGCCGCAGGAATGCAGGAAGCGGCGGATCGGTGGTGGCAGAGTTTCGGAGACGCGGCGCTGAACGAAGCCGTTGAGCGCTCCCTCGCAGACAATCTTTCTCTTCGGGGCGCGTGGTTTCGTCTTGCGCAGGCGGAAGCCGCGGCGCGGCGTGAAGGCGCGGGTGCCTACCCGAACATGTCTCTTTCCGCCGGGGCCGAACTGACGCGACAGCACACCGGCAACGTCGCCACGAACGGCACGGACACGGAATTCTCTCTCGGCGCCGCCGCGAGTTACGAGGTGGATCTCTGGGGGCGCGTGCGTGCGGCTTCCGATGCCTCTCTGCTGGATGCGAGGGCGTCCGCGGAAGACGTTCGCACGGCTGCCGTCACCCTTTCGGCTCAGGTAGCCACCACATGGTTCCGGATCTCCAGACAGGAGGCGGAAACCGCAGTCCTGCGTCGCCAGCTTCGATCGAACGAGGAAATGCTTGAGCTGGTCACCTTCCGGTTCCAGCAGGGGCAATCAAAAGCGGAGGATGTATTACGCCAGCGACAGGCCGTTGAAGCGCGTCGCGGCGACATTGCGCGAGGGGAGGCAAACAGGACCGTCCTTTGCAACCGCCTTGCCGTTCTGCTGGGCCAGAACCCCGGCACGAGTGCCTTCCGTCCAACCCCCGATCTTCCGGACCTTCCGCCGATGCCTGCGGCGGGTGTGCCGGCGGACCTCATCCGGCGGCGGCCGGACGTCCGCAAAGCATATTTTGAGGTGATGGCTGCAGATCGCCGAACCGCCGCCGCGATTGCCGACCGTTTTCCCCGGATCACCCTCTCTGCCGGAGCAAATACCTCCGCGGAATCCGTCACGGACCTGTTTTCGAACTGGCTTGCCTCTCTCGCGGCAAATGTCGCCATGCCTCTGGTGGACGGTGGAAGGCGCAAAGCGGAAGTGGAGCGAACGCGGGCCGCAACATCGGCAAGCCTTACCGCGTACGGGCAGACCGTGCTCGATGCGCTCGCCGAGGTCGAAAACGCCATCGCCACGGAACGCCGGCAGCAGGAATACGTGACCAGCCTCCGACAGCAGCTTTCCCTCGCGGCTGAGGTGATCAATCGTGCCCGCGATAATTACCTGCAGGGCGTTACCGAGTACACCCGCGTCCTTGAAGCCCAGCAAACGCATCAGGCGCTGGAAATCTCATATCTCGGCGCGCAGCTTGCGCTCATCGAGAACCGCATCGCCCTCTACAGAGCCCTCAGCGGCGGTTGGGAGCTGACCCGCCCCGGACCATCCACAGGCTCGCGGTGACCAGAGCCTCTTCGCAGGAAACGGAACAAGATGGCAGATAGCAGCACACCAACACCCATCCCGCAGAAAGGTGGCAGGAGGATTCTGCGGGCGGTGGTGCCACTGGCGATCGTCATCGCGGCGTCGCTCGTCGCGTTCTATCTCATGAAAACGGCCCCGAGGGCGGAACGGCGCCAGCGGCCGGTTAACGCCCGCCTCGTCGAGGTAGATACGCTCCATTTCGCGGAACACGTGGTCACCATTGAAGCAATGGGAACGGTTCAACCCGCGCAGGAGGTACAGGTTGCGGCACCGGTGGCCGGCGAGGTTCTGAATATCAGCCCCGAACTCATTCCGGGCGGCCGATTCCGCAAGGGGCAACTCCTCGTCCAGATTGACCCCGCGGACTACGATTTTGCAGTTGAACGCGCCGCGGCGGAGGTGACCCGCGCGCGCAGCGAACTTGCAACCGAGATGGGGAAACAGGCGGTCGCGCGGCGCGAGTTTGAGCTTCTGGGGCAGCAGGGCGGGGAGGCGGAGAGAGCTCTTGCGCTTCGTCAGCCGCAGCTTGAAACGGCGCGGGCGGCGCTCGCGTCAGCGGAAGCGGCACTGGCGCAGGCGCGGTTGAATCGACGCCGCACCAGTGTCTTTGCTCCGTTCAATGCAATCGTCAAGGTGGCGTATGTCAACGCCGGAGCGCGAGTTTCCGCCAACGCGCCACTGGCTGCGCTCATGGGAACGGATGAGTACTGGGTGACGGCGTCTGTGCCGGTGAACCAGCTGCGGTGGATCAACGTCCCGCAATCCGCGACAGGGAAGGGCTCGCCGGCAGTCATCTCCAACGATGTCGAATGGGGCAGCGGGGTGATCCGGGAAGGATACGTGGCACGGGTGGCCGGCGATCTGGAAGAACAGGGGCGCATGGCGCGCGTGCTCATCTCCGTGCCCGATCCGCTTGCGATCACCCGGAACAACGAGGGCAAACCCTCCCTGCTGGTAGGCGCTTATGTGCGCGTTACCATACGCGGCAATCCGGTGCCCTCGGCCGCCAGAATCCGCCGGGACCTCCTTCGCGAAGGCGACCGCGTGTGGATCATGAATGACAGCAGTCGCCTCGAGATTCGACCGGTAACCATCGCCCTGAAAGGCCCGGATGTTGTCTATGTCACCGGCGGCGTGCGGGAAGGGGAACGCATCGTAACCACCGACCTCAGCGCCGCGGTGGAAGGCCAACCGCTTCGCACACGCGAGGAACCGGCAGCGCGCAACGCCACGAGGGGGACGAGCCGGTGAACAGCCCGGAGAACAGGTTCCCGCCGGTGCAGCACACCGGACCCCTTGCGTGGATGGTGCATAATCGAGTCACTGCAAGTCTGCTCATGCTCGTGTTCATAATCGGGGGGCTTGTCACCGCGTACCGAATCAAGCAGGAGGTGTACCCTGAGTTCGAACTCGACCGGGTTGATATCCGTGTGCCCTATCCCGGCGCGAGCCCGGAGGAGGTGGAACAGGGCATCATCCTCGTCGTTGAGGAGGCAATCCGCGGGATAGACGGGATAAAACAGATCACGGCAACGGCTGCCGAAGGCTCCGGCTCGGTGTCGGTGGAAATCGAAGAAGGCGCGGATGCCCAGCGCGTGTACCAAGATATCCAGCAGGCAATTCAGCGCATATCCACGTTTCCCCAGGACGCGGAAAAACCCCAGGTAGCGCTGGCAATCTCGCGGCGGAACGTCCTGGCGATTCTTATCTACGGAGATGTTGACGACTGGGTTCTGCGTGATGTTGCCGAGTTCGTGCGCGAGAAGCTGCTACAGAAACCGGGGATTACCCAGGTTGACCTCAGCGGGGTGCGCGATTACGAAATCCACGTGGATATTTCTCAGGAAAACCTTCGGCGGTACAACCTCACGCTGGCGCAGGTCGCCCAGACCATCCGGCAGGTAGCGGTCGAGTTGCCCGGGGGAAGCATCAAGAGCGACGCGGGAGAGATCCTCCTTCGCGTCAAGGAGAGGCGCGACTGGGCCCGCGAATTCGGAGCCATCCCGATTATCACCACACCCTCCGGCGTCGTCGTGCATCTGAGCGATATCGCCGAGGTGCGCGAAGGGTTCGAGGACAGCAATCGCCTGGCGACATTCGACGGGCAACTGGCTGTCAATGTGGACGTCTATCGCGTGGGCGATCAGACCCCCATCGGCGTGTCCAACGCGGCGCATGAAGCGCTTGAGGAAATTGCGGCGGATTTCCCTCCCGGCGTGCATTACGCATTTCGCATGGACCAGAGTGTCACGTATCGTCAGCGCCTCGACCTGCTTCTTCGAAATGCCGCGTCCGGTCTCATTCTCGTGTTGCTGGTGCTCGGCCTTTTCCTCGCACCGAAGCTCGCGCTGTGGGTTACGATGGCCATCCCCACCGCGTTTCTTGGAACCATCCTGTTCATGCCGGCGCTGGACGTTTCCATCAACATGATGAGCATGTTCGCCTTTATCATGGCGCTCGGCCTGTGCGTGGATAGTGCGATCGTTGCCGGGGAAAACATCTACGAGTACCGCCGCCAGGGTGTGGAGGTACTCGATGCGGCAGTGCAGGGCGTGCGAGAAGTCAACCTGGCCATTGCGTTCAGCATGCTCACGAACATCGCGTCATTCGTTCCCCTCCTGTTCATGCCGGGCTGGATCGGAAAAATCTGGAGAGTTGTACCGTTCGTGGTCATCTTCACGACGCTGATCGCGTGGATTCAACCGATTCTGATCCTTCCCGCTCAGCTCGCGCGCTCTCTCGCCGCGCCCGAGGGAAGCGCCATGCACCACGTGGCTGTGTTTCAGCAAAAAGTCAGCGGTGCGCTGTACCGGTTCATCAACAACGTCTACGACCCGTTCGTCGAAAAGGCTCTCCGCCGGAGATACCTGACTATCGCCATATTCGTGGCTGTGTTGACAATAATGGTTGCATACGCTGCCAATGGACGGATGGGAATTGTCCTCATGGCGAAGGTTGAATCCGACCGCGCGTACGTCACGGCAACGCTTCCCTACGGAAGCCCTTTCCAGCGCGCGGTTGCCGTACGCGACCGGCTCGTGGAAAGCGCGGAGAAGATCCGTGCGGAATACGGCGACGCGCTCGTGCAGGGGATTTACGCGAATATCAACGAAAACGTCGTCGAAGTGGCCATCTACCTGACCGACCCCGATATCCGTCCCCTTTCCACGGGTGAGACAACGGACATCTGGCGGGAAAAGACCGGCCAGATACCCGGTCTTCAGTCATTGAAATTCGAGTCGGACCGAGGCGGCCCGGGAGGAGGTTCCTCGGTAACCGTGGAACTGACGCATTCCAATATCGATGTTCTCGCCGAGGCCAGCCGCGACCTGGCGCGTAGGCTTGCCCATTTCACTCAGACCAGGGACATTGACGACGGGTACAGCCCCGGGAAGCAACAGCTCAGCTTCCGCGTCAGACCGGAAGGGTTGAGCCTCGGGTTGACGCCTACGGACGTCGCGCGGCAGGTGCGCAATTCGTTCCTCGGGACGGAAGCGCTGCGGCAACAGCGGGGGCGCAACGAGATCACCGTCCGCGTCCGGCTCCCGGAACCGGAGCGCCTGAGCGAGTACGACGTGGAGCAGCTTCTGATTCGAACGCCGGCCGGTCGCGATGTCCCGCTCTATGAAGTCGCCGAGGTGGAGCGGGGGCGGGCGTTCACCAGCATCGCGCGGCGCGATGGGCGGCGCACCGTTACGGTGCGAGCAAGCGTGATTCCCGAGAAGGAAACCAATCGCGTGCTGGAATCGCTCCAGATGGAAGTTCTGCCGCAACTGGTGCGCGATTTCCCAGGGCTCTCCTGGAGTTTCCAGGGGCGTCAGGCAACGATGACGGAGTCCATGGACAGCCTCTACCGGGGATTCCTGCTGGCGCTTCTTGTCATCTACGTTCTCCTTGCCATTCCGTTCCGGAGCTACAGCCAGCCGCTCATCGTCATGACGGCGATTCCGTTCGGCATCGTCGGCGCCCTCCTTGGCCACCTGATAATGGGCTATTCGATTGACCTCATCAGCATGATGGGCATGGTTGCGCTCGCGGGTGTTGTCGTGAACAATGCCCTCGTCATGATTGATTACGCCAACCGGTGCCGGTTGGAGGGTGACAACGCGCACGACGCGATCCACCGCGCGGGAATCCGGCGTTTCCGCCCGATCATCCTTTCCTCGCTTACCACGTTCTGCGGTCTGGTGCCGATGATTTTCGAAACCTCGCGCCAGGCGCGCTTCATGATTCCGATGGCGATCTCCCTGGGCTACGGAATCCTCTTCGCCACCGCGATCACGCTTATCCTCGTGCCGTGCCTGTACCTCGTCATCGAGGATGTGAAGGGGTTGGGGAAGGGACGGGAGGAGCAGGAAACGGCTCAGTAAACGGGCGCAGGTGGCGACCCTGCACCGTTCTTTGCCCTGCGCCACCCCGCCGGTCGTCGAGTGGCGAACGCCGCGCGTTCGATGTATCGAGGCGCACCGGCGCGGCCTCGCCGAGGCCTCCACAGCGTTGCGTTGGATTGCCCCCTGCGCGAGAATGACGCCTTTTTCCTGGTAGGCAGCCGCAATCGATGGAAGACCCGCGGAATAGTCGTTGGCAAGAAGCGCCAGTGGCGCGCAATAATCCAGCCCGGTTCGCAGGACCGGGCGGCGGTGGCATGCCCCGGTATGGGCAGTCCGCACCACTAGACGACGGGGAAATGATGGTGGGACAGGCATTCCTGCCTGTCGCGAACCTGCACGATCCCAGAGCCCGCCGGTCGTCGAGTGGCGAACGCCGCGCGTTCGCTGTATCGAGACGCACCGGCGCGGCCTCTCGATACAACGGTCGGTTCCCGCCCGTCACGCCAGAACCGCGCGCTGGGCGCAAGCTCCCGAATTGTCTCGGTGTTGCGCTCGTCTGCGGGCGCAGGCAGCGCTTCCTCGCAGGATGCGGCAAAAGCCGTGGCGTTTTCAAGTCTTACCCGTGCCGCCTCCGAAACCGAAGGCAGGTGCTGTGCCGTTTAGTATATTTGATGAAACTTATCAAAGGCCCGAATCATGGACGAGATCGAACGGCTACTTCGCGAAAAACGGCATGAGATCCTGCGGATCGCCGCGAGGCATCGCGCACGAAATGTTCGCGTGTTCGGTTCAATTGCGCGTGGAGACGCCCGGCCCGACAGCGACATCGACCTGCTAGTGGAATTTGCACCTGAAAGCGACCTGTTCGATCAGATCGCCTTGAAACGGGATGTGGAAGAATTGCTTCAGCGGAAAGTGGACGTGGTCGGGGATGACAGTATCTACTGGCTGCTCCACCGACGCATACTCAAAGAGGCGAAGCAGTTGTGAAGGATGTGCGGACATATCTGGCGAGAATCGTGGAATGCATCGACCAGATAGATGCGTACACGAAGGGGGACAGAGCGCGTTTCCTTCAAGAGCGAATTGTGCAGGATGCTGTCATTCGCAATTTCGAGGTCATTGGCGAAGCTGCGAAGCGCGTTCCGGAGGAGTTCCGCGCCCGGTTCCCTGAAATTCCGTGGCGCATGATGGCGGCCTTTCGCGACGTTCTGATACATGATTACGAATCGGTGAGCATGCCACGAGTCTGGAACGTAGTACAGAACGAGCTGCCGAAAGTGAGGTCTTCCCTTGCCAGCGTCCTGCCGCCTTTGGACGAGCTGGAAAAGGAACTCTCCAGCGACGGGTCGCCGGAGTAAGGCAGGCTGGACAAGCGCCCCGTGTGTTCCCGACCCGCGGGCAGGGCGGTCTCGCCGAGGCCTCCACAGCGTTGCGTTGGATTGCCCCCTGCGCGGGAATGTCGCCTTTTTCCTGGGAGGCAGCCACAACGATGGGAAACCCGCGGAATAGTCGTTGGCAAGAAGCGCCAACGGCGCGCAATAATCCAGCCCGGTTCGCAGGGCCGGACGGCGGTGGCATGCCCCGGTATGGGCAGTCCGCCCCACCAGACGACGAGGAAATGATGGCGGGGCAGGCATTCCTTCCTGTCGCGAACCTGCTCGATCCCAGAGCCCGCCGGTCGTCGAGTGGCGAACGCCGTGCGTTCGTTGTATCGAGACGCACCGGCGAGTGTATTGGATTCCCGCTTTCGCGGGAATGACGGTTGCTCATCCCTCTTCCTGGTTCGTTTTCCAAGCGGCGCATCTGTTTCCAACGCAAAACCGCACGTACCATGACGGCACGTGCGGTTTCCTGCTCGCACTCGCGCTGTGACGCGCGCGCTACTTGAACGTCACAACCTTCCCCGTTTCTGCGGAGCGGTACACCCCGTCGAGAATCTGCTGCACCATGAGCCCGTGCTCGCCCGGTGCCTGCGGCTGCTTCCCGGTTTTCACGCACTCAATGAAATCCTGCAGCTTGGTGAGGAAGCCATCCTGTCCACCCACATACGTGGGGGTGACGTTCACCATCACGCCGGCCTCGTCCTTGAACAGCATCAGAGGCTCGAATTGCGCCCCAGCCTTCTCGCCCATCAGGGTGAAGCTGAACACATCCTTCTCAATATGCGCCGCGAAGGAGGCCTCCACGGAAAGAGTCGCGCCGTTGTCGAAACGAATCAGCCCCACGGCGAGGTCTTCCACCGTGTAGTTCTTGTAATCCCAGTTGGGCCACCCGCAGGCAACGCCCTTGGCCTTCTCTTCTTTGTCGCCGATGTAGGTGTACGTCGAGCCGAAGGCCGATACGGGTTTCGGGCTTCCCATGAGGTAGTGCGCGACCTCGATGATATGGACGCCGATATCAATCATGGGACCGCCGCCCTGAAGGTCTTTCCGGGTGAACACGCCCCAGTTGGGGATCCCTCGGCGGCGCAGCGCCTGACACCGCGCGAACAGCACCTTGCCGAACTGCCCCTCGTCGATGGCGCGTTTGATCACCTGCGCGGCCGGTGCGTAGCGGTACTGGAACCCGATCACAAGAATCTTTTTGTTATCTTTGCCGGCCTTCACCATGGCGGCGGCCTCGGTGGCGTTCATCGCCATCGGTTTTTCCACAATGACGTGCTTCCCCGCCCCCAGCGCGTCAATCGTCGGCTGCGCGTGCAGGTAGTTCGGGGTGCAGACGCACACCGCGTCCAGCTCTTTGATTTTGAGCATGTCTTTGTAGTTCTTGAACCGCTTGGCGATGTTGAACTGGTCGCCCGCGAGCGCAAGCGCGGCGTCGCTCGAATCGGAGATGGCGACTATCTCGACGTCATTCGCCATGTTCTTCGTGAACAGGCCCATGTAGTGACGGGCGATGCCGCCGGAACCGACAAATCCGACACGCACCTTGCTGGGTTTGCTTTTGGCCTTCGCTGGCATGATGGCTCCTTGGTAAGCAGTAGTGAAAGGATGATGTCAGCCCGAAAAACGGGCGGAAAAAGACGCGCAAATGCTCGAATAAGGATACACAAGGGTTTCCCGTGGGGAAAAGCCGAGGGGGGAGGCGGACCGTGTTTCGAGTTGCGACGACAAGCCGCCCGGCAGCGCGCCGGTGGCTGAGCTTGTCGAAGCCCCGGCCTCGCTGAATCGGGGAGCCTCGCGCGCGTTTCCACACGTTCAGGCGTCGCGCTTGGTGCTGTAACATGCCGCCTGCGCGGTCAAGAAACGCGCAGGCAGCCCCAACGGGGCGAAACAGCACAGCCCGGGTCGGAGGCCCGGGCGGCGTAAATCAGATCTTCTCCGCGCCCCGCCTGAACCTCAAGGCCGTAACACAGGCGGGGCCTTCCCCGCCCGGGGCGTTGCCCGCGGGCTGGCGTATGTCGGCCCTTCAGGCCTCACCATGGCGCTTGCGCTGAGAGGACCCATCCTGAGCGGTCAAGAAACGCGCAGGCAGCCCCAACGGGGCGAAACAGCATAGCCCGGGTCCGGAGGCCCGGGCGGCGTAAATCAGATCTTCTCCGCGATTCGCCGGCAATCTCAAGGCCGCAGCACGGGCGAGGCCTTCCCCGCCCGGGGCGCTGCCCGCGGGCTAACGTATGGCGGTCCTTCAGGCCTTGCCGGGCCGGACGGCGGGATCATTCCCACACGCGCTCTTCTTCAAAGTCCAACGAGTACCGCCGTAAGAGGCCACGAAATTCATCTTGGAAACTCCGCGTGCGGTGGTGGATCTCTTGCCGCGCGATGTACCGGACAACCGTTTGCGCGTGTGTCGGACTCACTGAGAATGCGCCGTATCCGCCTTGCCAGTAGAAAGCCGCAAGTTCCTCCCCCTGCCTTTTCACCCATTTTGACGAACTGGTCTTGACCATTTCGACTACTTTGCAAACCGTCGCGGTGCGCCCCAGAGCGAACAACAGGTGCATGTGGTCTTCCACGCCGCCGACCGCCAGAGCGGAGCAGCCATTTTCGTTGAGGACCGCCGCGCAATACGGAAACAACCCGTTGCGGACGCCCGAGTTCAGAACCGGCTCCCGGTTCTGGGTGCTGAACACGACGTGAACTAGGATACGTGCCAAAGACTGGGGCATGGCAATACCTCGCGTACCGATAGATGCTACAGGCGAACCACGCCCTGATAGGAACCATCCTGCGCGGTCAAGAAACGCGCAGGCAGCGCCAACGGGGCGAAACAGCACAGCCCGGGTTGCAGGCCCGGGCGACGTAATTCCGATCTTCTCCGCGCCCCGCCTTGAACTCAACGCCGTAACACAGGCGGGGCCTTCCCCGCCCGGGGCGTTGCCCGCGGGCTGAGCCATGTCGGCCCTTCAGGCCTTGCCGTGGTTCTTGCCCTGCGAGTGCCCTTCCTGAGCGGTCATAGGCAGCCCCAACGGGGCGAGACAGCATAGCCTGGGTCGGAGGCCCGGGCGACGGACTCGCCGCCCACCCGGCGCAATATCCGCCACGCCAGAAGCGTTACCCAGCGAGAGGGCGCTTTCTTCTGCCCGAACTCCCATCCCGACCAGGGCTGCCAGACGGACTCCGGCGCAAACCGGCCCTCCGAATCCGCTTTTGCGCGCAACGTATCCACCATGTCGCGCATGCGACCATCTGCGGCGGCCGACGGGAACTGCGAGAGAACGTCCAGCACGTGCAGCAGGTCGTACCAGACAAGTGGCGCCTTGAGTTTCCGGAAGTCCTTGCCCATGAAGAACATGTACGGGTGCTGTGTTCGGCTCTCCACCCACAGGCTCAGAAGGGCTTCCACCCCCGTGCGGGCTTCCGGGCCGTCCCGCAGATGCTCGAACTGCGAAAGGGCTTTGAGCATGGCCAGTGTGGCGAAGGGACAGGGGTCGTCCTTGCGCCCTGGGCCGCGGAACTTGCCCAGTTCCTTGGAGACCACGCACGGCCATCCGTATGCCCTGACCAATCCTGCAAGGAAGTTGACCGCCCGCAGAACACGCGAATCGGCCGCCATGCCGATCTTCGCAAGCGCGTACACGAGCAAGGGCGCGTCGCAAAGCGCCCAGGCCCACCTGTTCTGGCCGGGTCCCCCGTACTGCGGCGGAATGTCCAGAGGGAGCTGAAACGGGCCTTCGTCGGACTGGTGCTCCACCACCGCGTTCGCGATCGCCCTCACACCATCGTCAGCAACGGTAAGCCCAAGGTCCGCGAGGAAATTGAGCCGGTGGAAGGGCTGGCTGGCGCTCCTGTGGCTGGCAATGACGGTTCCCGGCCACTCCGAGAGTCCCGCGATCAGAGCGATCACGCGCGGGTCGGCCAGCATCGCGTTGCGCGCGGCACGGACCGACTCATCCGTTTCCGGTTGGTCCAGAAGGTCGCGCCGCGTGCGGTACTCGACGAACGGCTCGCCCGCAAGGAGCCAGTCTACGGGAATCGGCACATGCTTACTCCCGCATCTTCGCCTTGAACACCACTGTCGTGACGAGTTCGATCACAACTCCGTAGATCCCGCCCAGGATCACCGTCCACATGAACATGCTCCACGGCGTGAACCCCTGCACCTCCGGCCCCAGCATGCTCCCGAATCCGGTTGGCAGGCTGAACACCAGCCCCATCACAAGACCGTGAATCGCCCAGTGGCCCAGCGCGAAACAACTGATTCCGATGGCAACCCCGATCAGCGCCCGTCCGGTGATGAGCGTCAGTGCAACCGGGATCGAAACGTCCCCTGGCCCGCTTGCCGCAAGACCAAGGCACACGAACCCGCATACGAACCCCATCACCGTCGCAATCACGAGCCGTTTCGTCCTGTCCATCACACACCTCCCCCGAAATGGAATGAATGATGCGACCGGTTGTGTCCGGGTTGCCAGAAATGTTGCGGGAACTCAGTCCTGTGTCAACCGACCCTTTGTGGGGTGAGAGGACGGCGCCGGGTTCGGCGCGCCTGTTCTTTGACAACCGGCATCCGCTCCGCTATCTTTGGTACATGGAAAACACGTGCGCCGGAACACGCGGAGGAAACGCGATGAAAAGCTCGAAACCCGAGTGCAAGAACTACATTGCCGAGGATCTGTGCGCGGCGTCCGCCAACCACCCGGAAGAACACTGCCACGACGACGTGAAGGGCGACTGCGGGCGATTCGTTCCGGTGCAGACGCTGGAAACGCCGTCGACAGAAAAAAAGAAGACGGCGTAGCACGGAGTTCCCGCCGACACGCCGTCGAGACCTTCGGTCATTTCCCTCCTGTTTTTGCTATTTCTCCTTGAAGATCATGTCAAACCGGTAGCGCCTTCCCTGAACAGCGCCTGACCCGACTCACGCGAACCTGCGTCGGTGAGCCGCTCCGTACCGCACCGATTCGTCCAGAAATGCCTCGATGTTCTCAAAAGGCGTGCCGCTGACAATGCCATTCCCTGACGCGATACACATCCCGCCGTCCGGCTGATCAAACGTATCAATGAGGAACCGGACCTCTTCGCGCACCCCTTCCGGCGTCTTTTCCTGCAGCGTGTGCTGTACGTCAATTCCCGCCAGGAAGGTGATCTTCCCGCCGAACTCCCGCGCAACGGCAATTTCGTCCATCGTGTGCTTCTGCACGGGGTGAAACACGTCAACTCCCGCGTCGATCAGAGATGGCAGCAGCACGGTGTTGTTGCCGCAACTGTGGAGCCACCAGTGCATGCCGGCTTCTTCGCAGGCCTTCCCCACGCGGTCGTAGTACGGTTTCAGCAACGCGTCGAACTGCTCCCGCCGCATCATGGATTGCGTCTGGTGGCCCAGATCGTCGCTCGTCCAGAACCCGTCCGGTTGAAACTCCCGTGCGGCCCGCCGGATGTAGCCGATGTAGAGGTCCGCAAGGGCGCTGTGCAGACGGTGCACGTGCTCCGGTGCTTCGTAGTAGTCCGCCATGAGGTTCTCCATACCGCGCAAACCCCACGGGCGCTCAAAGAACAACCCCCACCAGCCGAAGAGGATGTACCGGTCGTCCTTCCGCATCCGCTCCGCATGCTCCAGAAGCCCGGAAAAGGCGTCGTCACGCTCCGGATCCGGCATTTTTTCGATGAATTCGTCAAGATGGTTCCAGTCGTCTATCACACAATGGCTGTCGTGCGCAGCGCCACTCTTTGCCTGCCACGAGAGCCCCATTTTGCCCACGTCCAGCGGTCCCCACCAGAGCATTCCCACGTCGTCCGGGATGCGGTCGAATTCCCACAGACGGTCGCCGTATTGGTCTCCCAGACCCTCTCCCCACCACTTCGCCATCACAAGCGGAATCCGTGCCGGCTTTCTGCGCTCCACAGCTTTGATCACTTCTTCGCGCGGGAGAGGCGAAAACAGCTCGCGATCGGTGGCCATGCATCTGCTCCTTCGTTGGATTTCGTTCCGCAACCGGGGCCGTTGTGCACCACCAGAATATGCGCCCTTCGCCCCGCCTGACCAACCGACCGGTGGGCGGCAACGGTATCCCGGGGGCGAGCCGGTCAACCCCTTCAACCCCTGAGGAATGCACGGTTACCCCTCCGGTTTTGGGCCGAATGCCGTACCTTATCAGTAAGAACCGTAGTACATCGGGGGATGGGAGAAATGGGATGTTTCATAGTTTCTTACGGGCGGCAGCTCTATCGGCCGCATTTCTCGCGACCAGCGCACACGGAGGAACCGTTGTTCTCAACGAGGTGATGGCCTCGAACAGCGCAACCATCACCGATGCCGCAGGCACCTACGCCGATTGGATCGAGATCTACAACGACAGCACCGATGCCGTCCAACTGGGCGGATACGGGCTCACAGATACCCCTTCGAACCCCTTCCAGTGGGTGTTCCCCGCGGTCAGCATTGCGCCGGGGGAGTTCCTGCTTGTCTGGGCGTCCGGCAAAGACTCCACGGATCCGGTTGGCGCGCTCCACACAAACTTCAAAATCAGCTCCGACGGCGAAACGATCGTTCTTACACGACCGGATGGCACGCTGCAGGATAGCCTGCCGCGCGCAGCGATGGGCAAGGACGTCTCCTGGGGGCGAACCCCGGATGGCGGCGTCGATCTTGTGTTCTTCACCGCGGCGACTCCCGGCCGGAGCAATGCCGGCGGCGGGCAGGCTGTTCTCGAGCCACCCGCGTTTTCTCACTCGGGAGGGTTCTACCCGGCTCCGTTTGATCTCTCCATCTCGTCCAGCGACGCACAGGCGACAATTCGGTACACGCTGGACGGATCGGAGCCGACAGAGACATCCCCCGTATACTCCGGTGCGTTACGAATCGAAGACCGCACCGGTCCGGCATCGGGAATCCTTCTCATCCGCACGACCAACCCGCAGAACGTCTGGCATGCCCCGACCGGCAACGTGTTCCGCGGCACGCCAGTCCGTGCACGGGCATTCAAAACGGGCTGTCTGCCAAGCAAAACGGTAACCGGAACCTATTTCGTCACCCCGAAGGGAAGGGCGCGTTATCCCTTTCCCGTGCTGTCGCTGGTAACGGATTCCTTGAACCTTTTTGACGACACCATCGGTATCTACGTGCCGGGCAGTAAGTACGCACAGACCGGGGTAAAGGAAGACGCCAACTTCTACCAGAGCGGGGGCGACTGGGAGCGCCCGGTGCACGTGGAGCTCATGGAAGAAGACGGAACACTCGCCTTCTCGCAGGGCGCGGGAATGCGCATCCATGGAAACTACACCCGCGATTATTTCCAGAAGCCGTTCCGCCTCTATGCGAAATCATCGTACGGCAAGGACTGGTTTGAAACGCGGTTGTTCCCCGAAAGCGACATCACCCGCTTCAAGCGTATTCTCGTGCGCACCGGCGCAAGCGATATCTACACCGCACTCATACGCGACGGGGTGATGCAGAGCCTCGTGAGCCACCTGAGCTTCGACACGCAGAAGTACCGGCCTGTAGTGGTGTTCTTCAACGGCGACTACTGGGGTATTCAGTTCTTTCGGGACCGGTACGACGAATACTACCTCCAGACACATCACGGCGCCGATCCTTCCGCCGTGGATCTGATTGAAATCGACTACAGCCTCCCCGGCGGCCCGTATGATGCCGACCCCGGTGATGCGGTGGCATTCACGGATATGCTCTCCTACACCAAAAACCATTCCGCCACAGACCCGCAGGTATATGAGCACTTCAAAACGCTCGTGGATGTGGAAAACTTCGCCCAGTACTGCGCCGCCAACATCTTTGTCGCCAATACGGACTGGCCACACAAGAATGTGCGCGTCTGGCGGGCCCGCGTCCCCTATACCCCGAGCGCCGGCCAGTTGGACGGGCGCTGGAGGTGGCTGGCGTACGACTTCGACCGCGGGTTTGGCCTCCGGCAAAGCTCACAGGCAGACCAGAACACCCTGATCTGGGCGACCATCGGCAACCCGAATCAGGAATCCACCTGGCTCCTCCGGTGGCTCCTGCTCAACCCCGATTTCCGCACAATGTTCATCAACACGCTTGCCGACCAACTGAACTCCACGTTCACTGAACCGCGGATGATCGGCATGATCGATTCGCTCGCGGCGCAGATCGCACCCGGAATGCCGGAGCACATCGCGCGGTGGGGCGAGCCAAAATACCTGTATTACTGGACCGCATACGTTCAGACGCTCCGCAATTTCGCGACCGCACGCCGGCCGCACATGATCCAGCACATCCTGGGCTACTTCAGAACCTACACGACTGACACCGCGGCCGTAACCGTCAACACAGCCGGTCCGGCACAGAACTGCGGGACGGTTCGGATCAACAGCATCACGATCGAGGACGGGTTCCCCGGGGTTTCGCATCCGGTGTACCCATGGCGCGGCGTCTACTTCCGTGATGTCCCGGTACGCCTCGTGGCAACGCCCAAACCCGGGTACGTATTCGCCGGGTGGGAGACCGCCGCGGGGATCATCTCCCTCAGCGACACCCTGACGCTCTCCCTGACCACGGACACGACAGTGACGGCGAAATTCACGAATCCCGCCGACGTCGCCGTGCCGCCGTCCCCGCGTGCGTTTTACCTCGATCAGAACACGCCCAACCCGTTCAACCCGTTCACCACGCTGCGCTTCGGTCTGCCCGACGCCGGACATGTGACGCTGGCAGTGTATGATGTCAACGGCAGACTGGTGCGAAATCTGGCGGGCCGGATATTCCTGTCTGGCCAGCATGACGTGGTTTGGGACGGCTGCGACAACAACGGCAGGGCCGTTGCCAGCGGCGTGTATCTGGTGCGGCTGACCGCGCGCGAGGGCGTGTTGACGAGAAGGGTGACCCTGCTGCGCTGAAGTGAAGTTCAAACGGGGAAAGAGCGCGCGAAGAGGGGTTCCCGGAGAACGCAGGCGTTCCTCCGCAGGCGGCTTGTTGCCGCCTCAGAACGCTACCGACACCGCGGCGCCCCGCGGCAGAGGGAACACGCTGGCGGAGGCGCCCGCCCGGCCGCCCGCCTCCATCCCATCGTACCAGCGGAATACAAGCGCGCCGATGGCCGTGCCGGCGGCCGCCCCGGCAATTACATCAGCGGGATAGTGCCGGTGTTCGGCCACGCGGCTCCACGCCGCATACGTCGCCGCGCCGTACGTTGCGAGGGGAACACCTGCTCTGACCTCCAGCTTCGGCGAGGCACGCCATGCGTACGCGGAGGAATACGTGGCCAGGCAAAATCCCGTACTCGCGTGTCCGCTGAAGAAACTCCGAGATTTGCCGCTCTTTCCCAGAGCAACCGCCGCATCCTCGTTGGGCCGCTTTCGTCCGACGATTCCCTTCGTGAGCGAGGTGGTTGCCTGCGTCAACGCAACTGCCATCCCGTAGCCATGGGCATACCGCACCCTGTCAGGGCTTTCCGAAAAGCGGATTGCCGCGATCGCGACGAGATGCGCCCCGGCCAGCGCCCAGTCGGGCACGCGTTCCCGTTCGATATAAGGCTTCTGTTCTCCGCCGATAAGCGGATGGGAACGATTCGGCGGCCACTGTTCCATCAGGGCGGCCGTTCCCAGCGCGCCGATTCCGAGTGCGTATTCGCGGGGGGAACCGACGAAGGGAGAAGCAAAGGCCGTGGATGACATAACCACCAGCAGCGAAACGCTGAGGTTCACGGGTGAAGGGAATCCCATGGGGCCGTTCCGGAAAAACGCACCCCCTCCGCCGCGGTACGAGTCGGAGGGGGTGATGTGCAACGTTCCTGCAGCTTACTTCTCCGTCATTTCCCAGACGCCGTTCCAATCCTTCGGGATCTCCACCTTCCCCGCGCGTATCGCATCGACACGCTTGATGAAGATGCCGGAGGTTGCGTCCGGATGGTCAGGGTCAACCGCCATGGCGGCACGCCATTTTGCCACCGCGGCATCCCAGTTCTGTTCGCGGTAGTATGCAAGGCCTTCTGCATAGAAGTCCGCGATCTGTTTCTTTTTGGGGTCGAGTTCGCCCTTCTTGGACAGAACCTCGTAGATGGTCACCGGCTCTTTTTTGCCAATCACGACGATCCTGTCAAGCTCACGGGCTTCGATCACGTCGCGAGCCGCGTTGTAGGTAACATCGGTGATCATCGTGTAGACGCCGAACTGCTTCGCGCCGCTTTCCAACCGCGCGGCAAGGTTCACCGTGTCGCCCATCATCGTGTAGTTGAACCGCTGACGGCCGCCCATGTTGCCGATAACCGCGTTTCCGGTGTTAAGCCCGATGCGGCAGTAGATCTCGTGCTTGCCCTCCGCCTTCCATTTCTCACGAAGCACCGCCAGCCGCGACTGCATTTCGCACGCGCAGAGGCACGCCCGAACCGCGTGGTCTTCATACTTTATGGGCGCCCCGAAAAACGCGACGATCGCGTCGCCGATGAATTTGTCCACCGTCGCGCCATACTTGAACGCGATATCGCACATTTCGGTCAGGTACTCGTTGAGCAGATTCACCAGCTCGGTCGGGCTTAGCGCTTCCGAAATCGTGGAGAATCCCTTTACGTCGCTGAAAAACGCCGTAATATGTTCCGGTGATCCCCCGAGCTTCAACCCTTCCGGGTCATTGGCGATGATTTCCACCACTTCCGGGGCAAGATATGCCGAGAAGGCCCCTTTGATGAACTTCTTCTCTTTCTCTCCCACGATGTAGTTGCGGACGGTGATCACGAGATACCCGAACGTGATCGCGCCAAACGGCCCAACCGTGTCAATCCAGATTCGCCCCTTGGCGAACAGCACCACCGTGCTCGTCAGGAACACCACCACCATGGCAAATGCGAGGATTCCGCCATTCACGGGGGACATTCTGGGCACGAGAAGCCCCATGAGAAGCGCGACAGCCAGAATTACCGCCCAGTCCAGCCATTTCGGAGCCTGATACAGGAACCCGCCGGTCACGACCTGGTTGAACAGGTTCAGATGCATTCCCACCATCGGGTAGCGCGGCTCAAAGGGGGTGGGGTTTCTGTCATGCCCGCCGGTGGAGGTGATGCCGTAGAACAACACGGCCCCTTCAAAGTCGGATACGAACACGGGTCTGCCGTCCACCACAACCGTATTGAACACGAGCGGGTGCGCCTCCGGCGGAATGTCCCCTTGTTCCTTCAGATGCTTCAGCAGGATCGCATGCTCGGCCACGATGTCAACAGCCGAAACTGCGACCGAGTCATTTCCCGCGCTCTTTCGGAGCAGAACGGTCAGCGTGTCGGCCGCGGCCTCCACGGAAAGGCTCGTGTCCGCCTTCAGGACGGCTGCAAGATTGTTGTTCCTCCAGAGCGTGTTGTAGGTATCGCGGTACGGCTGTATCACTTCGGCCGGCAAATCTGACGGAGACACCTGGAAAAGCTGTTGCACGATGTCGTCGAACGACGTGCCCTCGGCCACCAGGGGTTCGAGCAGCGCGGCCTGAACGATACTTCCTGTCACGGCGACGTAATCCTGCTCCGGGTATCCCGCCGCAAACGCGACCACACGGACCGCGAGGTTGGTAAGATCAGCGCCCGTCTCGGGAGTCGGCGTCACGATCCCCGTCACCACCGCATCGCTTATGACACCGTGCCTCCGAAGGAATTCCTTCATGGCGCTCGCCAGCACGCTGTTCACGCTGTCATTGACTGCGACGGGAGCACCGTCCCGCGTCTGCGCGAAGAACCAGAGCGGGTAATTGCCCGGTGCGATCTCCCCGGTGAGTGGAGAAACGAGCGTGCGAATCTTCGTGTACGTGCTCTCCAGCCGCGCAGCCGGCATGTTGAGATCCCGCGCGGCATCAGCAAGCGTCAGGTCGGGACGCCCGGCGAACAGGTCCGCCACCCGTCCGTTGAGCAGGAGTTCCTCGTACAGGGCACGCCAACGCCCGATGTCGGGTATGCCGGTCGTTTTGCCGAACGCATCTCGCAGCGCCTCGGTCACCGGTGCCCTGCGGGAAACCGCGCCGCTCATCTTCAGGGCCACGGCTACATCCTGGAGGCCCATTTTGACGTCCACCGACGGAACGCGCGAAAGCTCCATCATTCGGCTGAGCGTGAACTCCGAAAGGTCAATCTGGCCGCCCATGAGGCCATCAAGGAGCGCGGGATCGCGCGCAAGGTCACGTTTCACGAGACCGGCCAGTTGCTCGCGCTGGTGAACTTCCCAGAAGGTTTTGACACTTGCATACGGGAAATGCCGATAGGTGCTCCGGTAGTCCCCCGCCCAGTTCACGAGAATTGTCCCGCGCTCACCCAGCGGAATGACAATGTCGCGGGGCGCCGGCTCGCCCGGAATATGAGCGTTCGGCAGGGTGACACGTCCCGGCTCAAACTTGAATGAGCTCAGGGGAACGCCGAGGTAGTCCGCGGCCATCACGATCGAAAGGGAAGGGAAAATCCGGCCATCGTACACGTAGAACGCCCGGTTCCGACGCACAATACCGTCCATATCCGGAATCGGCTGAACCTGGCCGGCGCCTCGGGCCGTCGCCAGGAACGTATCCACCGGTGCCCAGAGCTGAGACCCGACCACGAACTCCTTCTGGAAATCCTGCGTGATCGGAATCGTGAACCGTTGTACGAGCTGGAAACGGTGCTCTTCCACCTCCGTGCGCGGCGGATTCTCCCGAAGCGAGCGGTCGTAATCCTGCGTCTCCGCCTCGGTCAGATACTGCGCGAAGTAGACGTTGTTCCACTTCCGGCACGCGTCAGACAGCACGACGTCCGGGTTGCGGAAAAGTGCAAGCACTGCTTCCCGCGAGTGAACATCGCTCTCGGCAACCTGGTTCTCCCGGATCATGGGGGTGCTGGGTTCCGGCATGAGGAAATCAACGCCGATGGCCCGCGCACCCAGCGCCGATGCGATGTCAATTATCCGCGCGTGATAGGTGCGGTCCCAGTCCTCAAAGCGCCCTTCCTTGTCCACGGAGTAGTCGTCTACGTCAATCGTGGCAAGATTGGGGAGCTGGTGCGGCGGGCCGAAAATCTTGTTCCGGAGAATCAGTCGGTAATCGTACGTCTTGAGTTCGATCAGTTCGTAGAAATCGGTCAACGAGAGCAGCACGAAGAACAGACCCGCGGCAAGCGCAAGCCAGAGATGGATGTGCCGCACCCAGGGTGACTTCTTTTCTTCAGCCATTCGATACCCCCTTGGCGAACGGGCTGGTTCCGACAGGCCACCTACCTCCGGTGGAGGAGGACGCACGAATTCAAAGGAAGAAAGAAACGGATAACGCGCGCCGACGCAAAGGGATAACCCTTGCCAGCGCCGGAAAAGGGGAAAATTGCGGGGTGGAACGGAGGAAACACGCGGGCATCGACGGCGCGTGTCAAAAAAAAGAGGGGGGCAACGCACGTTGCCCCCCTCTTTTCAACCGTACCGGCTGTCAGCTTCCCAGTCGCGCAAGGTCCGCGCGCGCCTGCTCGACGAAGCCCTTTACCACATCGTCCGTGCTGGAGCCGTACTGAGCCACTATTGTCTGAAGCAGCTCTTTCGCCTTGGGAATGTTATCAAGCGACTCATAACACGCCGCAAGGTAGTAACGAATTTCGTACGCGTTCTCCGGCGGCGTCGGTGCGTTCAACTGCTGCTCCAGAACGCCGATCGTCTGTCGGACGTCACTCTCCGAAGGGCTGGTTGCGGCGGTGCCGCGGAGATACTGATTGTTCAGAATCGCCAGCGTGCGCTTCTGTTGCTCCATGGCATCGGCGTGGCGACGCGCGGCAACTGCGACTCCCTGCTGCGTCTGGAACGTCCTGGGACGAGCCGACAGTTGCTGCGCTCGCGCCAGACGCATCAACATCGCTGCACTCTTCGCGCTTCGGGAGGTATCAGGGTTGGCGGCATGCACCCCCGTGCTGAGAGCACACACTCCCAGAGCCGCCATCATCCCTGCAACACACCACGTGCGTCTCATCGTACACGCCTCCTGAAAAAAATGAAAACTGTTCAAATCAAAGTGCTCTTTGCAAAAGTGCGCTACCCGTAAGACAAGTGTACGCGTTCCTTCACAAAAGTGTACCGTTAAGCACAATAGAAAATATACGGCGCCAGGATTTTTCCGCAAGTGATGCCTGTTCCGCGGCCTTTGGAGCGGCATTTCATGGCAGCAGTACAGCCTCGTCATTGCCCGGTCCGGAAAACATCCTCCAGTACCGGCCGGAGTTCTTCGTCAATCTGCAGTGCCTGCTCCCGTGCCTGCTGTGCTTCCTGCGTATCGTTCAAGAGCTGGAACGAAATCATCAGGTTCACCCAGTAGCCGGATTCACGCGGATTGAGCCGGATTGCCTCACGGAAATCCGCCACCGCGTCGCGCCACAGACGCTCCGCCTCCTCGCGCCGCCGGGGCGGGTCATCCGACATGTATCTGACACGCCCGCCCTCATGGTTGCGCGCCACGCCGCGTCCGTTGTACGCATCAGCGAAATCGGGCCGGAGGCGAATCGCTTCGCTGAAGGCTTCTATGGCCTGCGCATACTGCCCTCGCTGGCGAAGCTCCGCGCCCCGCATGTAGAGCTTCTCGGCGGTGACGGGTTCCTCAAGCGGCGGCAGCTCGAGACGGCGCTTCATGCGTTCAATCTCTGCGGCGAGGTACTGCTGAACGTCAGCCACGTTCGGAAATGCCACGCTCGCCGAGTCAAGGATTCCCGCCTGATACTGAGAACGCCCCTGCGCAATAGACCACTCGCGGATATAGTTCCGCGCCTTTTTCTCCCGATACTCGGCAAGCCCGACTCGAACGGCCTCGGAAAAAGGCTGGCCGAACATCGTTGTCTCCACCGGAATCCACGCATGAGCCTCCGGAACTTCCTGACCGGGGTCCGTCCACGTAACGAACTCGTCCTCCGAGAGGAACAGACCGCTCTGCATCGCCTGCTCGGGCGTAAGACCGGTGTCAAACATCATGTAAATGTGTCCCAGCGCAGGGTCGAACACGTCCAGCAACGCAGTGGGAACACTCTGCGATTCCAGAAGCGAGATGAAAAGCACGCTCACGTCGTCACAGTCGCCGAGACGCGAACGCAGCGTTTCGATCGGGAACTTGACCGTATCGAAGATGTTACCAAGCTGGGATGTGTCGCTCGCGATTTTGTAAAAAGGAGTATTCTGGTCCGGGTTGTACAGAACGCCATACTTGCTGACCGCGGCGAAAAGGATCATGGCTGTTCCGTAATTCGGGCATGTGGAAAACTCCGTATCGCGCACGGAACGGAACGTGCTGGCCGCGCGGTCGGCGAAACTCACGATCGGCGTATGGTCTGGTGTTACAAACGCTGCGGCCACGGTCGGGTTGAGCCAGGTAAGTTTGTTCTTACCAAGAACGAACACGCTGGAAAGCTTCTTCTGCGCCTGCTTCGTCTCCCGTTCCTGGGTGTAGTTCACGAACACCTCCGGCTGCACGAGGTTATCGTAGTTGGAGATGTCGCGGATGAGCAGGCTGTCATCCAGCGTAACGCCCAGCGATACCGTCTGTGTGCTCTGGGGAGGCAGCGTGAAATCCTGCGCGTGGCTGGAACCTTCCGCCATAAGGGTCGGTATCCGCAACCCGACGTTCACGCGGAGCGGGTCCTGCGAGGTGTTCTTGAGCGTAACCTGCGCGAACTCGGGTTCCTGTTCGTACGACCGGTACAGCGCCCGGAAGAGAGGCGTCCGGTTGATCCGGGCATCCCGGATCGTCACGAAGGACGGGTTGTAGACAAATGACAGCGTCATGTAGTGCGTCGGGTTGAGCGTCGGGTGGGTCTCATACGCGTAATCGAGCTTGATCCCGCGCCATTTGATACTCGCGCCGCCGTTGTAGTACATGCCGGTGCCGTACCCCTGAACCGTCCGCTGAACGCCCGCCCGGAGAGAAAGGAGGTTGAGCAGGCTGTATTCGACGCCAAACCGCGCGCGGTCGTCCAGGTCCGCGGCAAAGGTGAAGCTGTCGTTCAGTTTGTACGAGGCTCCCACCACATACGTGGCGGGGTAGATGTTCTCCGAGAAGTCGTTGTCGTGCTTGACGCTGGTTCCCCCGACGTCCCGCACCACTGCTCCGAGCCGCAGCCCTTCCAGCGCCGGGAGGAGGTTCCCGAAATCCACCAGCGTGCCGACATCGAAGCCGAATCCGCGCGGATCGTCCACCTGGTTGTTGTTGTATTTCACGGAAAGGGGCGCGACGTATTTCGCGTTCCCGCCCACCGAAAGCCAGTTGAACAGCGACAGTCCGTACGACGCGCGCAGATTGAACGACGTAAACGACAGCTCGTTATCGCTGTACGATTCGTAGAACATGTCCGCGCCGATTGCCTGCCGCTCCCCGATGGGGATCGTGGCGGCCCCGTAACCGGTGTTGAGGCCACTGATGAGGCGGTTGGGCATGTAGCTGCCGGTGAATTCCTGCCGCTGAAGCCGCGGCAGACCGGCGGGATTCCAGTAAATGGCGTGCGCGTCATCCGCAAGGCCGACGAAGGCACCGCCCATTCCCAGAGGACGGGCACCCACTCCCACCGTTGTGCTGGGGGTCCCCGCATGTGCCGCCGCAACCATGCACATGATGCCGATTGAACAGGCAACGCCAGTCGTCCCCTGACGAAGCCTTCGTGTGTGCGCTGAGTGCATCCGCATAACGCCTCACCTTATGTCGTATGACAACCCCTGAACCGGTTTGACGCGGGCTCAATGTATCGTGGTCATGGACGCGCGTACTTGTTCAGAATCACCACTGTCTGACGCTTTTCGACTCCTCCGACCTTCACGGCGACGATGTACATCCCGCTGGGCGCGATGCTGCCGCCGTCATCCGTGCCGTTCCACGCGATGGAATTGGCGCCGGCAACAATGGAGGGCGCCATCTCCCGCACCAGCCGCCCCGCGGTATTGAAGATGCTGATCGTCGCGGAATTGCCCGCGTCCGCGGTTGACACGGTAAACGCAATCACTGTCTTATCGCTGTACCCCTGCGTCGTGCCGGGAGAGAACACGCGCGGCGTGCAGGTAAGGTCGCCAAGCGTCGCGTCCGTCACGTTCCCGGATGCCTCAAACAGGGCGTACGTTCCGAGGTGGTTGACCGGCACCGAGATAGTTTTCGTCGCGTCATCCGCAAGCCCGCCGATATACGTCCACGTGGAACCATCCAGGCGGAAGATGTGCAGATTCGACGCCACCACCGCCCCGCGCGCCACCCGGGGCGAAGCACCGTATTTCATCGTCAGTACCGCCGGAACCGCAAGCGTGCCCACCGCGACGTCGGGCGTGAACTCCACCGCCAGACCGAGCCCCGGCCCCGGCCCGGCGGGGAGGCTCGCGGAATCCGGTTGCGCAAGCGAAATGCCTACCTCGCGGTCGAAACTCCGCGGTGGAACATAAAGGCTTATGGTTCCTGCCGAGTTCGTGATCGTACCGCCCTCCTCCCGCGCGATGCGCTGTGCTGCCGTGAAGACGAGCCGGGTGGCGAAGGTGGTATCGGCGAGGACGTTACCGCGAATATCACGTACGTTCCGGACGCGCACCCTGACCGGCTCAAACAGGAAACTGCCGGTCGGAATTGATGCTTGCCCGAACCAGACGTCGCCCGGGTCCCACCGGAGCTTGGTGACCTGAACGGAAGGCTGTCCGACCAGCGAGAGCGTGACGTCAATCGCGGAAAGGGTGTCAACCCCGGTCAGCGCGTCATCAAAATCAATCGCGACGTTGATCACGCGATCGAGGCCGACGCTGAGGGTGTCGCCGCGCAGGCGGGTAACTCTCGGAGGCTTCGTGTCGATTACAAAGGATTGCTCGGGAGCCCATTCCGAGCGCGCAAGTCCGTTATCCACCGCCTGCACGCTCCAGTAGTACACCCCGTCCGCCAGTCCGCGGATGGTCGCGTGGGTCATATACCCGAGCGTACCCCTTCCCACCGGCTCCGCCCCGGAACGGATATTGCCCCGTCCGGGGAACGTGCCTGCGCGCAGGGCGTACGTGTGGAACGGCGTTTTGTTCGTGCCGGGGTCCGCGTCAATGGCTTCGTTCCACAAGAGGCGCACGGAATCCGCCGTACCGACGGTGGCAGCGAGACCGGTCGGTGCATTCGGGCGACGATTGGCGCTGAAGTACGCGTTTGTGTTCGCGAACAGGGTGCTTTTCGGCACCGCTTTGCCGTCGGCCGTTACGCCTTCACCCGCGGCGATGGCGTCGAGATCACCATCACCATCCACGTCCGCGAATCGCACTGCGCCGAGCGCGACTCCATAGTCGCCAAACAGCGCGACGGACTTTTCCGCGAACAGGCCGGTTCCGTCGTTCACGTAGAACCGCAGCGTGGGCGTTTCGAGGTGGTTTCCGCCGGTATCAACCACATGATCGTTGTACCCCGAGACCAGAATATCCACCTTCCCGTCGTTGTCCACATCCCCGACGGCAAGGCTTGCCTTCCACAGGCCCGGAAACGCCTGCTTCATCACGAGATTGCCGCCGCCGGTGTTCTCGTAGATGCGAAGCGCGCTGGCGTCCCAGTACACGTTATCCAGCACAAATTCGGCGGTTGTTCGCGAAAAGCCCACGCAGATAAGGTCCGGATCGCCATCGTTGTCCACGTCAGCCCAGACATGTTCGCCATCGCCGAGTTGATCAAGCAACGCGCTTCCCGCGGGAATGGTTGCCGTTCCGGCGGGGGCGGGCGTGTTCACCATGCTGAAATTCATCCCGCCTGTGTTCCGGAAGGTGAACAGGTATCCGGCCCAGAAATCGTCGTCAGCCGCGGGGGTGCCGTTGTCCGTATTTCCCTGAATCGTGAGATCAAGATAACCGTCCTGATCGAAGTCAACCAGCGAGATGCAACCGTCTTTGAGCCCCTTCGCGGGAGTGTCAACGAAAGTCAGATCCAGCGTGCGTACGGTGAAAACCACCCCCTGTGCGGTGATAACGCCGGTGTTCTCGCCCACCAGTGTTTTCAATGCCGCTCCCGACACACCCGTAACGACGAAGTCCACATCGCCGTCGTTGTCAATATCGCCGAACGCGGCGCGGCTCCCGGTAAGTTTGTCCGATGTCATGGTGTTTTCGTCAAACAACCCGACCGATTGCAGCGCGCGGTTCAGGAAGATGCTCGTGATGCGCACCTGCTCAGATTCCGATCCCGTCAACATCACATCGGGGTAGCCGTCCGCATTCACGTCGCCCCAGGCCTGACTGCCGAGGTACACACCGGGAAGGTCATACGCCGTGTTGGGAACCAGAGTACCGCCCTGGTTCACATAAAGCCGGTTCGTTTCGTTGCTTCCCTGGTCGAAACCGTTCACCACCAGGTCGGGCGCGCCATCGCCGTTGATGTCCACCCATGAGGCCGCCGTACTGCGCAACGGAACGATCGTCTCCAGCGAGTTCACGAAATCCTGCACGTACACCGTGATGGGCGCGCTCCATGGAGAGGTATTGCCCGCAGCATCCCGCGCTCGAACGTACAGCGGCATCGCCGAGCCAGGAGGCAACGAGCGCAGGAGGGTGTACGTGAGCTTCCTGCCGTGCGGTGCCGGACCAAAGGCCGCCGGCGCGGTCAGGACCCGGGTTTCGGTCCCTACGCCCTGCAGAAGCAGAATCTCGTACGACACCGTCTTCCCGTTTGCATCGTCCGATGATTGGCCCCAGGTGAAGTAGACCCGGTCAGCCGCCACCAGCGGGCGATTTTCCCGCGGCGAAAGGGAGGGCGTCGTCGGGAGAGCGTTCGCCGGCACGCCGGAAAGGCTCCAGGCAGTGGTCTGGCTCGCCCCTGCCGGGGTGAGACGCCCGCTCGCGATGAGATCAACCGTGCCGTCAGTGTCCAGATGGCCGAGGGAGAACGCGCCGTCGCCAAGCGCCGGTAACGAGGTGGATATACGGGAAAGCGTGAGATCAGGGTTGTTCCGGTACAAACGGATGCCGCTCACCGTGGCGCTGGAATCGCCCATCGCGACGAGATCAAAGCGGCCGTCGTTGTCCACGTCCATCCACGCCAGTCTGCCCGCCACCGCATCGCGCTGATCGAGCTGAATTGCCTGTTTGCGGAAGGACCCTTCGCCGAGGTGGAGCCACACTTCCAGCGTCAGAGCGCCGCCATCGGCCGGTTTCGCGTACCCGGAGAGGGCGATATCCAGCAGCCCGTCCTCATTCATGTCGCCCCACGCGATGCCGCCTCCGTACCGCGGGGGAAGGGAAGTCAGCACATTCCGCGTGAACACGCCTGCCGGGTTGTTGAGGTAGACCTCGGTCACGATTTCCGTTGCCACGCGATTCCCCTGAAGGAACGTGGCGCTTTTTCCCGTGATTGCGAGATCGGGCGTGCCGTTTCCGTCTATGTCGGCCCAGTCGGCATCACCGTCGTGCACCGGAATGATCTGGTCCACCCGGCTGCGCACGCCGGTATCTCGCACGAATACGGTCACCTGCGGCGTAGGAGAGTCATTACGAAATACATGTAGACGGCTTTCCCCCGTTACTTCTTTCTTACCTGTGGACGGGTTCAGCGAAAGGATTCGTTTTCGGCCGCTGACGAAAAGATCCATGTCTCCGTCGTTGTCATAATCCACCCAGCGCACAATCGTCGAGTCCATCCCGTACCCGGTCGGGAAGGCCGCTTCCGGACGGAATGATCCGTCGGAGTACTGGCGGTACACCATCGTGATGTCCTGGGCGAGAGTGTCCGTCGCGCTTACCGTCCGCCCGCTGACGGCCAGGTCCAAAAGGCCATCCCGGTTGTAATCCGCCCAGTCCACCTGTCCGAACACGATACCCGGTATGCTGGATGAGTCGATTTTCGCCACCGCCGGAACTCCTGACTGCGACTCAATCCAGACGATGTACGTCTTCAGTGTGCCACCGGGTGTCTGGCCGGAGAGGGCGAGAATGCTCTTGCCGGCGTAGGTGCCGGAGCTGTCGGGAATCGCCCACGCCTGCGCCCCGTACTGCACGGGAGGCAGGGTGAGTTTCGGTGTAAATGTCACCGCACTCGCAACAGATCCGAGGAACAGCAACGCAGCAGTGACATGGGTGCCCGGGAAGCAGGACCTCTTCATGGCGTACCATCAGGGAAGCGAGGTTGTACGCTACGCCGTAACTGCTCTGAAGTTCAGCAGTTCACGGTCTCAGTCACGCCATAAATAACGCATTTTTGTTCCTACGTCAAGCGAGCCTTGCGCCGCACCGCACCTTGTCCGCGTTCACACGGACTGCGTAGTTTTCTCAGAGCCGCGCGGCCGAGGGAAATGGCCGCGCATTTCTGGTGGGATTTTCACACCCGATGCGAGGAATGCCATGATTAGCGCAGACATAGCCCCGAAACTCGCCACCGAAACGGGTTCAAAGATCGTCCTCATGATCATGGACGGACTTGGCGGGTTTCCGAACGAAACCGGAAAGACCGAACTGGAAACGGCGCATACTCCGAACCTCGATACCCTTGCCGCCGAGGGCGCAACCGGCCTCATCGACACGCTGGGGCGCGGCATTCCTCCCGGCAGCGGGCTGGCACACCTCGCGCTGTTCGGCTACGACGCTTTCGTACATGACATCGGCCGCGGCGCAATCGCCGCCAACGGCATCGGTCTCACGCTCAAGCCGAATCAGGTCGCCGCGCGCCTCAACTTCTGCACGCAACAGAACGGCCTCATCACCGACCGGCGGGCAGGCAGGATTCCGACGGAAAAATGCGCGGAGCTGTGCAGGGTCCTGAACGCGAAGGTGAATGTGCCGGGTGTCAGGATCGAAGCGCATCCGGTGATGGATTATCGCGCAGTAGTGGTGTTCGAAGGCGACGGGTTATCCATCAACATCGGGGACACCGACCCCGGCGCCACGGGCGTTCCGGCGAAACCTGTCAAAGCCACCGGCGCCGGCGCGGAGAAGATGGTGGGTGTCGTTGAGGCATTTGTCGCGCAGGCGAAGGAAGCGCTGGCGGCGCTGCACCCCGCGAACATGGTTCTGCTTCGCGGGTTTGCCGTGCAGCCCGATTTCCCCTCCATGCAGGCCTGTTACAAACTCAAACCCGCCTGCATCGCCACGTACCCCGATTACCGCGGCGTGGCGAAAATGATCGGCATGGATATCCTGAAAACGGGTATGGAAATCGCCGAAGAGGTGGACACACTGGAGCAGGACTGGAAAAGCGACCACACCTTTTACTTCTTCCACGTGAAAAAGACCGACAGCTACGGCGAGGACGGCAACTTCGACGGCCGCGTGCACAAAATCGAGGAAGTGGACGCGCTCATTCCGCGCATTATGGCGCTGAAGCCGGATGTGTTCGCCGTTACGGGCGATCACTCCACCCCCGCGGTGTTCAAGGCGCACACCTGGCATCCGGTGCCGGTGCTTCTGTGGGGCAAGACCGTCCGGCGCGACTCCACCACCTCGTTCGGCGAACGGGCTGCAATCTGCGGCGGGATGGGGCGGTTTGAAGGTTCCGCACTGATGCTGGAACTCCTCGCGCACGCAGGCAAACTGAAGAAAATGGGTGCGTAGGGAACCGAAATGGAGGGGCGCGCTTCGTCGCGCCCTTTTTTTGTCGCAGGGGTGCGCGGCGCGCGTGGCGGCTGGGCGTGCCGCCTTAGGTGGGCGGCCTGCCGCCCTCGCGGGCAGCAGGCCGCTCTGGCGGGCAGCCCGTCGAAGCCCCCGCTGGATTCCCGCATTCGCTTCGTGCTCTGTCGAGCACGCGAAATGACGGCGGGATCCGGCAGTGGACCGTCGCTTCGGCAGCATGAACGGCCGGACGTCCGTATCGGTGAATCGCGGGATAACCTTCTGCTGCTCGAACGGTGGAGCGTGCGTGTTCCCGCGCGTTTCCCCGCCGACGGGTAGGGCGGCTCGTTTTCGCTCGCACAGACACCGCCTTGCGCGCGCAACCTTTTTCCCGTTATTCTTACCTTCTCGTAATCCACCGTCTCCATCAGCACGAAAGTCTCCCGGGGAGTATGTTCGGAAAGCTGTTCAAAAAGCGGGAAGCGCCCCGGCTCACTAAGGATGACCTGCTCAGCTCGCGGCCGGTGTTGAATCAGGCAATAAGCTGGTCGCTGAACAATCAGCAGGAAGTGCAGATCACGATCCCGCGTCGCGAAGTGTGGTGGGCAGCGCTGCTTTCCAAGATCATCTACACCCCGAAGGAGCGGGTTATCGCGCTGGATGAGGTGGGCACGGCCGTGTGGAAGATGATCGAGCGCCGCCTCACGGTGCGGGAGATGATTGCCGAACTCAGCGCGCGGTACAACCTCAACCGCCGGGAGGCGGAAGCATCGCTGATCGAGTATCTCCGGAGGCTGGCGAAGAAGAACTTCGTCGGTTTTGAAGTGCCGCGGCAGCGGCGGAAAACGAAGCGATAACGGGCGGAAGGCTTGAAACGAGGCACCCATGGATGAACAGATCACCCACGAAGAAGCAATCCGGCGTCTGCGCACCGACATGAGGACTTCCAGCGTTGCAACCCCTTTCGCCACGGCGCTGAAAATCGCGTTTCAGAGCCTCCGAATAAGGTTCTGGCGGTCGATCATTACTATCGCGGGCATCTTTTTCGCCATCGCCTTCCTGGTCTCCGTCCTGAATTCCGCGGTTGTCGAACTGGCGGTGAATCCGGACGAGGGCTCGCAGGTATCCGGAACCGGCCTAAGGTTCATTCTGACCCTGCTCGCCGCGGAGCCACGCCAGGCATGGCTGGTTACCATGTCGCTGATCGTATGCGTCATCGGAATTGCCAACGCGATGCTGATGTCGGTAACCGAGCGCTACAAGGAAATCGGAACGATGAAGTGCCTCGGAGCGCTGGACATATTCGTGATTGAGCTGTTTTTGCTCGAATCCGGGTTCCAGGGGCTGGTAGGGTCGTTTGCCGGCGCGCTGATCGGTGCGGCGCTGGTGCTGGTGAGTGCGCTGGTCAAACACGGGTTCGCCGTTATGGGAATTCTGCCCTGGTCGCAGATGGTGATCAACATCCTGCTGGCAACGGTCATCGGGCTTTTGTTAACGCTGCTGGGTGCCAGTTTTCCCGCATACCGCGCATCCCAGATGCCACCGGCAGACGCAATGCGCACGGAAGTCTGACAGATATTCACTGCTTCATCTCGAATGAGGGGTTAGCTCGATGGCAAGTTCACAGGAAAACACCGTTCGCGCGCGCGCCGTCCGGAAACGGTTCCCGATGGGTGAAGGCTATCTGGAGGCGCTGAAGGGCATCGATCTGGAAATCAAGCGCGGCGAGTACATCAGCATCATGGGTCCGTCCGGCTCCGGCAAAACCACGCTTTTCAACATGATCGGCGGTCTGGACAAACCCTCTGATGGAACGGTGTACATCGACGAGGTGGATATAGCCCAGTTGGACGCGTACGAGCTCGCATGGCTCCGTTGCCGCAAAATCGGCTACATTTTCCAGACATTCAACCTCATCCCCGTGATGACGGCGCTGGAAAACGTCACCCTGCCGATGATTTTCGCCGGGCTTTCAAACGACGAGGCGATTTCGAAGGGGCGCGGCCTTCTGGAGACGGTGGGCCTCGGGGAACGGTGGCAGCACAAGCCGACGGAGCTTTCCGGCGGGCAGCAGCAGCGCGTTGCGATTGCGCGGTCCTTCGCGAATGATCCCTCCATCATTCTGGCGGATGAGCCGACGGCAAACCTCGACCTGAAAACCGGGCACGACATCATCGAACTCCTCCGCAAGCTCAACAAGGAGATGGGCGTCACCATCATCTCCAACACGCACGACCCCAGCATGTTGAACGTCTCCGACCGCATCATCTGGATTCGCGACGGGCGCGTGGACCGCATAGAAGCCCGCTCGGATATCGACATCAATGTCGGAACCATCGGTGGCGACGTGCTCGGCGGTGTCGGCTCGGCGGACAGCCACGGCGGAGCGGCGGGCAAGCACGCCATGGATCGTTTGACGGGAGAAGCCACGAATACAGGAGAGTAGCGGCAAGCGGCACTGAGCCTCTTGCCCGTGGCGGGCAAGCACGCCATGGACCGTTTAACCGGAGAAGCAACGAATACGGGAGAGTAGCACTAAGCGGCACTGAGCCTCGCCCGCGGCGGGCACGCACAACGCTTTCCAGCAGACCACAGGGCCGCGGAGACATGTCTCTGAGCGGCTCTGCGTGTGTACGGGAGCAACCACAATGACCCCGCGCTCTTCCTCCGGTCGCATGCCGACCCTGTTCCGCCGCGAAAAACCGTACATGTGTCTTCCTTAACGTGAGGCGCGCAGGCGGGGATCCGGCGTGACGGGGTGGAGGGTCACGCTTCGTCGTGACCCTGGGGGAGGTTCCCGATTTCGCGTGGGCGGGTGCCGAATGAGTGCTATTTCACGTCCGCATGATCGTCCCTTCCCCGTAAGATATCATCTCTGATAATTCCCACGGTTTTCAGTGGTTCCTCAAATAGCGGACAATGCGCCGACTTCTCGAAAATGTAAAATCCTTTGACCGGTGCCTCGATTTTCCTGAAGAACTCCTCTGCCAGCGAAAACGAGCAGGTGTAATCGTATCTCCCGTGAAGGAAGTAGACAGGGATATCCAGCGACGTGATTTCTTCAGACAGGTCCCTGGAAATGATGTCATTCCAGATGACGCTTACACCTGCGTGCGATTTGCCCGCCCACAGCCTGTACTTCTCCCCAAGCGAATATTCATCGAACAGCAACGACGGAATGAACAGATCGGTGAACACGTTACGCATGTTACGCATTGTTCCTATGCCGAGTTCGTGCATGGCTTCGTCGCGGATCTTGAGATAGGAGTCGGGTATTTGCCCGGTCAGGGTGACGGGTGACTCCCTGAGTTTTCCCACCATGTCGGCGTTTCCTTCTGCCGCGAATCGCCGCACCATGTAATCGTACGCGAGTTTCTCGGAAACCTTCTGGCGAGATATCTGAGAGACCCCGATGTAAGCCCGGAACAACTCCGGATGTGTTGCCGCTACCTTGATTCCAAGAAATGTCCCACCAGAATGTCCCATCAAATAGATCCTGTCCTGACGGAATCTCTGTCTGAGGTAATCTGCAACCGTGATGACATCGTTCATCATGGTGTCCACGGTCATCGCGGAACGATCGAGACCGGAATCGTAGGAAATCCCCGACCCTCGCTGTTCCCACCAGACCACGGTGAACAGCTCATCGAGTCCCGTCGGATATTTGTCCGTGAGGAAATAGTCTGGCATGCCGCCATGCAGGTACAGCAACACGGGGGCGTTCCTGCGTTTTCCCTTGATGAACATTCCCTGCTTCGTGCCATTGATGTTGACGAAGATTTTCTCGGAGATGCTCCCGGCAAGCGGATTGCCGCGGGAATCCAAGAAGGGTTTTGGCCTGCCGGAGCTGTTTATCCACACCAGCCCCACCGCCACCAGCAACCCGGCTGCAACAAAACCCACAAAGGCGGCGAGCGCATAGAGCGCCGCTTTTCCCGTCAGCATGAAGAGATATCTCCCGTCCATTTCTGGAGTACTCCCACGGAACCGCATTCGAGAATCGGCAGAGGTGTATGCACCCGCACTGCCAAGGCCCTGTCCAAATCGGCCGCATCATCAGGAGTAACGTAGCACGAGCACCTTTGACAGGCAAACCGTGGGCTCCTCTCGGCACGCGGAGGCGTTGCAGCGTGCGCGTCCGCCGCCCGCCCAACTTTTTCCGCGCCCCCTCTTGACACGAAGACGCCTCTTTGCCACAGCCAGATGCAGGGGGCGTCCTGTCCACCCCGTCCAGGCAGTCCACCGAAACCGGAGAATGTGCGCCACATGATGCTATCCGCAACGCCCATCGGCTGGAGCGCAACCAGCAGCACCGGTCGCCGGCGCGCGGGTGGGTTCGCCCTCGCCGCCGCGGAAGCGATCTTCTCAATCACGTCAACATCACGTTCCGAACACCTCCTCGCCGCATGGCAGGACGTGCGGGATTGCTTACATCGCATCCGATCTCTGAAAGGGCTGCTGTTCTTTTGCCGCGATTCGCGCATACCATCGCAGCGCGGGGTGGTCCCGCGTCGCGACACCCACCTTCTTGTGGAGGAGTCTCATGCGCATCTCTCTGAACGGCCAACGCATATTTCCGCTGGGTGCCTACGAGCACCCATGGACCGAGGACGAATGGCGCCAATGGACCGCCGCCGGCGTCAACATCGTCTGCTGCCACAACCGGGAAGAGCTTGACGCCGCCCACGCACACGGGGTGCTGGGATGGGTGCCCGTGCCGGTGATTCTGGCCGATGGCGACGCTGGTTCCACGCTTGCCGCGAAGGTTGACACGCTGAAGGACCACCCCGCCCTCGCCGTCTGGGAAGCCCAAGACGAAGCAATCTGGAACGCGTCCCGCAAGGACGACAACAACGTGCGGATGAGCTTCTGGAAGCACCCGCCGGAGAAGCTGGTGGAAATTCAGGAGCGATTCAGCGCTGTCGTACGCGGGCTGGAACGCGGCGCCCGAATCGTGCGTGAGCGTGATCCACACAGGCCGATCTGGCTCAACGAAGCGGTGAACAGCGATCAGGAGACGCTGGCGCGCTGCGTACCGTATCTCGACATCGTCGGGTTCGACTGGTATCCGGTCCGGCGCAATGCCACGGTGCCGATGGGCCTTCTCGGCAAGCAAATCCAGCGATTCGTCCGAACCGCCCCATTATGCGGGCAGTGGTTCGTTCAGCAGGCGTTCTGCTGGTCGCAACTCAAGCTGGCGGAAGGCCCTCCACTCCTGCCGACAGAGGAACAGACCCGGTTCATGGCGTGGGACGCGATCCTCCACGGGGCCACCGGCATCATGTGGTGGGGTTCGGCCTACGCGGACAGGCCGCACCCGTTTTTCGATGGCTGGATGACGGTTCTTCGTGAGTTCGAAGGCCTCCATCCCTTCCTCTTTGCCGGGCAGATGCCCCACGTGTGGGCGGAAACGTACTACCGGCAGCACGACCCGATCCTGGGTGTCGGTGTTCTTGCGCGAAGGGCGGGCAACCGCACCCTCGTGGTACTGATCAACCAGGACCAGTACGCTCATGAGACGGTGTTGAAGGGGCTGGACGAAGCCGTCGTAATGCGCCTGCGACGGGTCGGCGGAGGCGGCGAAGGCCTGGTGAAAACGCGCGAGGGGTTCATCACTGCGCTGGAAGGCTACGACGTGCGCATCTACATCACCGACTGAAAGGAGCACGCAATGCCGATCATTCAGGGACCCGATGCGGGTGTCCTCACGACTGAGTTCGCCCACTGGGGCCTCGCCACTTTCAAAACGGGGATGCGGAACATCACCCGGGCGCACTATCACGATTGCGACGAGTTTGTGTTCATGATCGGGGGCGTGATGGTGATGCGCTCGGAGGGCGTTGAGTACACCCTGCGGAAGGACGACGTGCTGGTTACCCGCATGGGCGACGAACACGAGATTCTGGAAATACTTGAGGACACCACGTACTTCTGGCTCGAGACCGAACTTCGGGGCAGAAAACGCACCGGGCACCTGCACCGGGGAGAGGATGACTGATGGAAGGCACACTGATTACGCTGCAGGAACTCGGCGTCAGCTCTGAGTTTCCGCTTCCGAAGCGGTCAGACTGGGGTATCGGGATGGTGGGCTTCGGGGGGATCGCACGGACCTCTCATGCGCCGGCGTACAAAAAGGCGGGCTGGAAGATCGTCGCCGTGGCTGATCCTGATGACAAGGCACGGGCATTGGCGAAGGACGAGTTCGGCGTCGAGCGTGTTTACGCCGATTACCACGAACTTATTGAGGATCCGGCAGTCGAAGTCATCGATCTGCTGACCCAGCCCTCGGTGCGGGAGGAAGTGCTCCTTGCCGCGGCGGCGGCGGGGAAGCATCTGATCACCGAGAAACCGCTCACCCAGGATCCCGAAGAGGGGGTGCGCATGGTGGCGGCAGCGGAAAAGGCGGGCATCACGTTCGGCGTCCACCAAAACTACCGCTGGATGACCATGAACTACCTCGCGCGACAGATCGTCGAACGCGGTATCATCGGCGATCCGTTTTTCGTCAGCATCGAGATATTTGGAACGCAGGATCGCGATCTCGCAGGGCACCACTTCTACTCAGTGTGCGATAACTTCCTTACGATCCAGTGGAACAACCATCTGGCAGACCTGGTGCGATATTGGACCGGACGCGATGCGAAGCGCGTGTTTGCCCGCACCGGGCGAAGCAACGGGCAGAACTTCGTGAGCGACAATCTGCTGTCAGTGATTCATGATCTTGGAGACGGACTCACGGGACACATCCTGCACAGCGAACTTGTCCGCAGTGATTTGACCGGTGTAGAATGCCGCATTGACGGTGCAAAAGGCACGCTGCTGTTTGACTTCCACTCCACCATGCGGATAAGTTCCGATTTCACGGGGAAGGGCGTACATACCCTGGACGTGAAGGAGCATGAGTTCCGGGAGTCGTTCATCGGGAGTATGGCCGATTTCCTGTGCGCCATTGAGGATGGGCGGGAGCCAATGGTGAGCGCGCGCAGGAACCTGGCAACCGTGCGCACCTTCCTTACAGAGCACGAAAGCGCCCGCCGGGGAGGAGAGTGGGTGGAGGTGTGAAAGGGAATTGGACAGGCAGGCCGCCCGGCGGGCGGCAGGAATGCCTGTCCCACCTCGCTTTTTCTTCGCTGCGATGCGGCGACCGACCAGTGGGGCAGGCCCCCTGCGCTGAGTTGAGGGCAATGCAACCCTTTTCGTGGGGCAGGCATTCCTGCCTGCCGTTCTTTTGCCAGAGGCACTTCGTGTCGGACATGAGAATCGCGCGTCGAAAGCTCCCTCATTGGGAACTGGAAGGCAGCACCTACTTCATCACCTTCCGAGTGGCCTGCGGTTCACTTGACGCAGACGAGCGCCGAGCCGTCCTTGAACACATCCGCAGCGGAGATGGAAGGTTCTACCATCTGGCGGCTGCGATGGTGATGCCTGACCACGTTCACCTTTTGCTTCGACCCGCACCGGGAGTGTCTTTGGAATGCATCTCAAAAGGCATCAAAGGGCCTGCCGCCAGAACTATTAACAAGCGGCGTGGTACGAAGGGAAGACTCTGGCAGGATGAGAGGTGGGACAGGATCGTGAGGGATCAGGAGGAGTTCGAGGAGAAGCTCCGCTACATGTTTGGCAATCCTGTCAAAGCAGGGCTTGTTGATGATCCATCGCAATATGAGGGGTGGTACTGCGGGGAAGCGTGAAGCCCTCCCGGTTCTGAAGAACAGGCCGCCCTCCGGACGGCAGGGATGCGTTGCCGCCCGAGTGGGCAACCGGTTGTATTCTGAAGGAGCCCATCTGAGCGATGACGTCGCGGCGGGATTGAGGCTCTGAGGCAGGCAAGAATGCCTGCCCCACCTCCACCATCATCCACCTCTCCGCGCGATTACCCCTCCAGCAGGGCCATCTCCCATGGGCCGAGATCGGGGAGGACGAACCGGCGATAGGGGGTGTCCGAACCGGCGGCGGAAACGGTGGCCTGCTGCATGCGCATGTCAGTGAAGCGCAGTTGATTCGCGGCAGTCCGGACGAGGAGCGAGGCCTGCCGTGCCGGGTCGAGCGACGCGTTGAGGAGGGCAATGGCGACCTTGCCGGGCTCAGGCTCCCGCACCCACAGCACTATCCGGTGAAAGGACTCGGCGTACGCGGGCAGAGTTTCCCGCGAGAGCCAGCGGACGATTGCCTTCGTGCGCGATGACGTGCTGAGGTTCTGCAGAAACGTCCACGGCGCGTACCCGGCGACGCAGATGCGGCCGCCAAGCGAGTTTTCGAACACGCCCAGCCCGCACGGGGCGAGCTCCTTCCGGCCGTAGTCCACAAGGCGGGCGAGCGGCTCCGCGCCGGGCATCGGCTCGAGGGCGTAGGCGGTGCGTTTCCAGAAGGACTGCCGGCCGTCCCGCTCCCGCCCGGCAAAGGCGCCACAGAGCGGATTGGGGAGGAATTGCTCAATGGCGTCAATCGGAAACGCCTCGCCCACACGGAAACCGACGAGTTCGGCATGCCCCATCTCTTCGAGGGCTCTGGCTGCTTCGGCGTCGAGGTATGCGCCGCCTGAAAGGATGCGCTCAAGCGTTCTTCTGTCAAACGCCCGCACGCCGTTTCCCGTCAACGCCACCGCCTGGGCTGCGTCAAGCGAATACGCGGGGGGGATGCCGATTTCATGGAACTCGCTTGTCTGCCCGCCGGGAACGCCTTCCCGCGGGAAGAGCCAGTCGCCCTCGGCAAGCTGTATCGTCGCGAAGCTGTCCTTTGACCAGCCGCTGTGCAGGCCGACGGGCGACGAGCGCCCGCCGGCTTTGGCAAGCGCGTCGAGGAACGGCCGATTTTCGGTCAGGACGCGCACAAGGGGCTCGTATTCGTCGAGCGGCTCGTCGTACATGGAGAGCACGTTGTACGCCGCCCCCGTGCACCCGGCGGCGATATACGCGGCCGCTTCCAGCGCGGTCGCCTTCGCGCTCTTCTTCAGGCGTTGGTACGGGAAATTCTCGATTTCGGACTGAATCACCGTTACGGCGGAGGGCAGAAAAGCGACCTGACGCCCGATGTCGTGCGCCTTGCCGACGATGTTGTCGAGTTTTTCGTCGGTGTATGTTCCGCCGCCCGGTCGCCACCGAACGGGTGCCGCCGAAGCACCGGAGAGCACCTCCGCCCACGCGTCGAAGTCGTACCCCTCGAAATAGCGCTCGCCCGTCATGAACCCGATGGGCAATCCGGGGCGGATGGCGTGCACCGTCTGTTCGATCAGGGAAAAAAGGCGGGCGATAGTGGCCCGGTTGTGGGCAAGCCACGCGCGGCGGTACATCAGCCGGTCCGCCAGTGGCCCGCTGTTCACCGCTTCACGGAGGGATTCGCGCGACCATTCCCGCCGCGTTTCGCGGGAGAACGTCGCGAGGCAGTTATCGCAGAAGCACCCGGCAAGAATGGGCCCGTGCCCGAACAGGCGGACATCATCGTCCACCCAGATGTAGTCGGGATTCGCTTCAGTGATGAGGCGGTACGCTTCGCGGATATACTCCCGCGCCCGTTCGTCGTTCGGACAGAGCACGCCGCGTGAAATGCGTCCGTCCGGATCAGTCATCCGCGTGTACGGGCCGTCGAGGGAGTTGGGCAGGTTTTCCTCGTGGTGGCCGATGGTGGCAAGGATGTTAATGCCGGTCTGGTAGCCGTGCCGGCGCACTTCCTCCATTCGGCGCGAAAGGAGCGCGCAGCGGTCACGGAGCACCTCAAGGGGGAGTGGCGGGTGCGTTTCCGAAGTGAAGAACGTGACTTCGTCAGTCACACCGGGGTAGCGGTCGAAAAGTGCGAGCAGGGCCGCGAACCGTTCGTCGGAGAGCCACTGAGGCGTGCCGATGCGGAAGCAATTGATTGAGCGGGTGACTTGTGCGGTATTGGTGGCGGATGTCATGGTTGCCCCCGAGGTTTGGGAACATGCGGTGGGTGGACACCGGTGTGTGCAATCTGAAACGTACGCCACACACGACCCGGGAAGGAGGGGGCCGGGGCTGGGGATAGGTCGCACGGGTCTGATGGAGCGCGTGCCCGTGCGCCCGCGAACCGGGCTGGGGTATTTCGCGCCGCTGGCGCTTTGGCTGGATCGAGTGGGGCGGGTAAGGCCTGAAGGGCCGAGATAATTCAGCCCGGGGCAACGTCCCGGGCGGTGCGGGCGCCTCTGGGAGGCTCGAACGAGGGCACCGAAAAGAGATCCTTCGCTTCGCTCAGGATGACGGGTTATTCCCGGAGGTGCGTGGGGCGGCGGTTGAGTCATCCGAGATGGACAAATCACGCTGGCTGCGCCCGGTCCTGCGAACCGGGCTGCGGTATTTCGCGCCGCTGGCGCTTTGGCTGGATCAAGTGGGGCGGGTAAGGCCTGAAGGGCCGAGATAATTCAGCCCGGGGCAACGTCCCGGGCGGTGCGGGCGCTGTGAAGAGGCACACACAAGGGCCTGGCATGGATTCCCGCCTCCGCGGGAATGACGGGAACGAGGGCGCCGAGAAGAGATCCTTCGCTGCGCTCAGGATGACGGGTGGTCAGCCCAGGATGACGGGTTGTCGAGAGGGGGGAGAAACAGGGCACGGATGGTCAGTGGAGGGGCACGCTTCGTCGTGCCCTCCGGACCGGGCTGATTTCACCACGCCGAGCGGAGACGGTGCACCGCGAGGGAACGCATGCGCGCTTCGCCACCATGTGCGACCAGATCGACGCCGGGGTTCGCCGCGTCGGGAAGGAAGCATTGATGAAACCCGACATTGCCGTCGCCGGAGAACAGTTCGAGGCTGGTGCGGTCGAGGAGGATGCGCAGCCGCAGAAGGCCGCCCGCGAGGTCAACGTGAGCTTCCTTGCCGCAGCAGGAAAGCAGGTGCTTCTCCGCATCGTACCGAATTGCGTTGCCGCGGATGCTCCACTCGACGGCCTTCGCGCGCCAGGGTTCGATCTCAGCTTCGATGTCGAGGAGTTCGCTCGCCAACGCATCGAGCAACCTTCCGGGGAGGAGCGCGACGTCCGTGCGGATGACGCTGTCCTCCCGCAGGCATTCGATTTCACGAACCGGCATCTGGCAGAGGCGAACGCCAGCCGGCGTGCTGCGCAGGGAAAGGGCGCAGGGGAAGCTCATCTGCTGGTTGAAGGGCATGCCGGGGTACTGGCCGCCGTTCATCCACCCGATCTGGATGCGTCGACCGTCTGCCTCAGGGATGTCGCTCCACGTCTGCGCGGCGTAGAAATTGGCCCCTGAGTCGAGGCGACAGGGGCCTTCCTCCGGCACGAACGTTTCTCCATCGAACGCGCCCAGGAGATAACAGCCGTTCGCGCCCCAGAACACCCACTTCACGTGCGCTGGGTCGTCGTCCAGTGCCATGGGGAAGAGGTCGGGGCACTCGGAGGTATCAGTGATGGCGACATCGCACGTCCGCGTCCAGTTTTTCAGGTTCGGCGAGGTGAACAGCGCGTAGTCGTTCTTGTCGAGATAGAGCGCCATTACCCACGATTCCGTCGGTTCGTGCCAGAGGATGCGGGGATCACGGTTGCTTTCCACGATGTGGCCCAGCACCGGGTTGCCGGCGAATTTCTCCCACGTTTTGCCGCCGTCAGCGCTGAAGGCAAGCGACTGCGTGAAGGGCTGTCCTGCCGACTCCGGCGAGGTGCCGCCCGCGGAGGTATACATGGCGACGATGGGCGGAACGCCGGCCTCACCAAAGCCCGTGGTTGTCCGCCAGTCCACCGCGGCGGAGCCGGAGAACGCCGTTCCGAGCCGGTCGGGGTGGAGGGCGTTCTCCACCTGCCGCCAGTGGACGAGGTCGGGGCTGACGGCGTGCCCCCACGTCATGTTGCCCCACTTCGTATCGAACGGGTTGTGCTGGAAAAACATGTGGTACACGCCGTCGAAGAACACGAGTCCGTTCGGGTCGTTGAGCCAGCCCGCGCGGGCAGTGAAATGGAATTGCGGGCGGAGAGGTTCGTTGTACATGAATACCTCGTTCTGCGAATCGCGAATACCCTATGTATCCAACGTCAAAGAAGAATCTGTGATGGCGCGCAGTGCCAGAAAAGGGCGGCCGTGCTGGAACGCACGGCCGCCCTTTTCTTCAACCGCTAACCGCGTCCTACAGATCGAACCGAATACCCGCGCGGTAGGACCTGGGATACAGGAACATGAGCCAGTCGGTGCGCGGGCTGATGGGCGCTTTCCATGCCGTGTAGGTGCCGTCGGCCTTCTTCACGCGGTAGGGCTGGGTCAGCGCATCCCACGTGGAAGGATCGCCCACGCGCAGGTCGGTCTCCCCCTGTGCTCTCCGTTCAACGATGTAGGCAAGGTAGTCGTTGCCATTCATGTAGGTGCCGTTCAGGTACTTGGTGTTGAAAAGGTTGTTGATATCGAGGTACAGCGAGACGTGCCGCTGGCGCGGGAGAGAGATGTCCTTCGTGAGTTTCGCGCTTGTGCCCCACGAATCGCGCCCTCTGAGCACGTACTCAGGCGGAAGCTCCCGTCGGGGAACGGCATTCGGGTTGTACAGAATCTCTCCGGTGCTCTCGGAATAGCTCTGCAGGATGCTCGCGCCCCACCCGCCGCGCAGCAGCCCCCATTCCAGAGGCGTTCCCACGCGGATCGACGCCATCACCACATCCGCCGGCGAGTTTGTGGAAACCAGAGGCGTGTAGTAGCTCGACGCCGCAATGTTCTGGCGCAATTCCTCCAGCCCGGTCTGGCCGCTCCGCGTCGCGATGATCTGGTAGGTTGCCCACCCGCTGATGAACCTGCCGTTACGGCTCAACTTGATCTCCAGCCCGCGAATGTCCTGGTAGTTCGCGTTCCGGTAAATGCGGTACCCGTCACCGCTGCCGGTGCGCACCTGGAGCCCGGTGACCTGATCCACGTTCGCCTTCGTGTAGCCGGTGGTCTTGAGCACGAAGTTCAGCGGGAACAGGTGTTCAAAACCGACCTCGTACGACGTGGTGCGTGCAGGGCGCAGCTCCGGATTGAACATGTGCTCAAACCGCCCGCCTCCTCCCCCGATGCGCGCATCGTGCAGTCCGGTGCCGTACATGTGCGCCGGTTTCGCCATGGAGTAGAAGATGCCGTAGTTGAAGAAAAACTTCGTGCGGTCGCTGACGGGATGCGAGATTCCAAACCGGGGAGCAAGCCGCCAGCGCGCCTTTGCGTCGCGCTGGGGCAGCGCATTCATCACGTCCCACGGCATCGGGAACTGCTCCGGTACCCCGTTCTTCACGAATTTCGTCCACGCCTCGTACTGGTTGCCCGGCAGCGGGCCCCATGCCGGATCGTTCACGTTCCATCCTCGCGCGACAAGCAGGCTGTCGAACCAGTATTTCCCGTGCAGCGGGCTGTAAAGGCGGTCGTCGTAAATGAGGTCGGGCATGTAGTAGGGTGCGCCGCCGTCAAACCGTTCCAGCCGGAGGCCGTAGTTCATGATGAGTCCCTGAGACTCAAACTTATCCTGCAGGAACACACCCAGAATGTTCGGACGCGCGGCCGGGTACTTGCCGCCGTAATCGCGGTAGTTGACGCTGAAACGGTTTCCAAGCAGCCGCGCATCCTGTTCGGTATGGTATTCAAGATCGCTCAGGAGGAACTCCGCTCCCGCCTTGATCGTGTGGTCGCCGATGACGTGCGTAACATCCCCCCGAACTGCGGTCTGAACGGAGTTCGAAGTCATCCATTGTGTTCCGCCCTCGCCCAGCCAGAACGTGCCGCTCAGATCGAAATACCCGTCCTGAGCCCACCCCTGGGGCGACACCACCCTCGCCGTGTCGCCGGGTGCAAACACCATCTGACGGTTCACGAACACGGTTCTCGAGGGAACAAATGGATACGCCGCCCCGTACCCGTACGGGTTGCCCATGTAGGCTCTTCCCGGCGCAGTGGCGTCTTCAGCGCTTGTGGGCCGGTCGGGCGTTCCGTCGCCATTAATGTCGGACCAGTCGGAAAGCGGAATCAGCATGAGCAGCCACGCGCCGTAGCTGAAGCTGCTCGGGGGCCGGTACGAACCGGTCGGGCTGAAGTCGTTGATGTCGGCACGGGGCATGTCCCGCTGGAGATCCCACTTCGACCGCGTCTGCCCGAATGCGGCGGTGGCGAAGGTGTGCGGGCTCAATGTGTAGGTCAGTGCGGTACCCCACTGCCAGAAACTCCCGTCCAGAAGGCTGTTGTAAGAGAGATTCAGACGGTTGTTGCCGGCGGCGGTTTTTGACTGGTTCACGGTTCCGAGAAGATCGCTGGCCGTGCGGAAGGAGACAGGGTCGCTCCCGATGGCAACGGAGCCCGCGGTGGAGGCCATTTCCGGGTCGTACCCGGCCGTGCCGTTCCCGGTTGATTCGCTCGTGCCGTACATGTACGAAAAGCTCCACTTCAGCCGGTCAATCGGCGTCAGCGTCAGCTTCACGTCGAACGTCTGGTCGACGTAATACGGCCGCAATGCGGGGACGACAGTCATTTCCTTGTTGGTAACGTACCCGACCACAATCCCGCCAAGTTTGTGGGGAAGACCCCACCCCGCCGCTATGTCGAGGCTCCAGTCCGGCTTGTTGCCGTATCCCCAGACGTTCTCGTTCAGGTTCGTTTCGTACCGCCACGCCTCAATCATCTGCGCCGCCGTCCACGGCTTTGTGCGCGTGCCCTTGCCGTACACTCCGGCGCCGCGGTTGTTGGCATTAGCCGCGGTCACGCGGGCATTCCAGCCATCGAACACCTTATACATATTGGGCGCCGCCGTCCAAACCCTGCGGAAGGCAGTGTCATTCCGCGTCGACTCGTACAAATTCGGCCAGTAGATGGCGCCGTAAGGGTCTGCCGCGCCGGTCGGGCCACGCGTGCTCGAATCTGACTGCATGACCGTGTAGTAGTCGAACTGCGCTTCGTCGTACGCGCCGGGGCCGAAGTGCTTCTTCCGTGCGGTCGGGGTTCCGCTGAACACGCCGGAGACCCACCCCTTGCCAACGCCGCGCTCCGTGCCGTCCTTCGTCACCACGTTTACCATGCCGGACCGCACGTTCCCGTATTCCGCGTTGAACCCGCCGGTGAGAAGCGTCACCTCAGCCACCAGCGTCTGGTTGAGCTGAGTGTAGGGCTTGTTCGTAAGACCGTCCGTGCGGTCAAGCCCGTCCACCTGGAAACGGACCTGCGTCGCGCCGCCTCCGCGGATACTCAACTCGGTATCGCGGGAAAGGGAAACACCGGGTTCGTAGGCCAGCACGTCCAGCATCTGGTTCACCGGAATCTCCGCCACGCGGCGGGCGTTCACCGTCGTCTGGGAGGACGTCACGTCCGCCTCGATGGGAGGCCTGCCCGCAGTCACCACGAGCGCCTCGACCTCGATAGTCTCTTCCTGCAGGGTGAAATTCAGCATCGTCGTGCGGTCGGCCGACACTGAGACGTTCTGCGTAACCGCGGTCCGGAAGCCGACCATGCTTGCCTCGACCTGGTGCGTGCCGGGAGGCACCTGCAGAATGAAATAGCGCCCCTCTGCGTCGGTGATACTGCCGAGACGAAGGCCGGAAATCTGGACCGCCACACCCGGGATCGGTTGCCCGCCCGGTTGGCGCACGGTGCCGGTGATTTTGCCCGTGGTTCCGGCGCGCAGAAAAGGAACGCTGGAAAGCAGAAGTGCCGCGGTGACAACCCACCAGCGGCGAGCGGAAGGCGTGCTCCGAACCATGGGACCCCTCCTGGTGAACAGGTAACTGACGCATACGTCGTGACAGCCTGATCATCCGCATATACTCGCTTTTTCCTTCCGCGGGGTCAAGCGCCGCCCTGGTCAAAGTTCCCCATCACCTCGGCTGCCCGCGTTGTGCGCGCACCGTCGCGCAAATACAGCGCGCAGTTCCCACCATGCACCCACGCGGCTATGTTATAGTCATCACGATCATCCGGAGATACTCCGCCTCACCCGCGGGAGAAAGGGACCCTGACATGCCCGAATACGCGCTGAAACCGCGCTCGATACCACTTATCGACACGTATGACGTCATCGTTGCCGGTGGCGGCCCCGCCGGGTGCGCCGCAGCAACCGCCGCCGCGCGTGAGGGCGCGCGCACGCTCCTCCTGGAAAGCGACAGCGCGCTGGGCGGGATGGGCACGCTGGGGTTGGTGCCCTGGTTCTGCGGCTACCACGACCGGGAAAAAATTATCGCCCGCGGGCTGGCGATGCACGTGCACGACCGCCTGCGCGAGAACATGCCCCATTTCGCGGATTGGCTGGCAAAGAACCCGCTGCACGACCCGCCCATTGATCCGGAACTGCTGAAGCGCATCTATGACGACATGGTGACCGGCGCCGGTGCGGACGTGCTGTTCATGTCGCGCATGACGGCGGTGGAAAAGTCGGCGGACGACGAGGTGGAGGCGCTTATCGTCGCGAGCAAGGCAGGGCTCCGGGCGTACCGGGCGAAGGTGTACGTGGACTGCACGGGCGACGGCGATCTTGCCGCGTGGGCGGGCGCACCGTTCGAGAAGGGCATGGAAGACGGCGCCATGCAGCCGGGCACGCACTGCTTCGTCATCGCCAACATCGACGAGGCGGCACTGGCAAAGGGACCGCGCATCCACTTCTACGACCCGGCGAGCCCCATTCATGAGGCGATCCGATCGCCGAGGTACCCCGACATCATCGACCCGCACACGTGCAACATGAAGATCGGCCCCGGCGTGTTCGGCTTCAACACGGGGCACGTGTACGGCGTGGACAACACCAGCCCGGAGAGCATCTCGAAGGCGCTGCTCCACGGGCGCAAAATGACGGCGCAGTACCGGCAGGCGTTCGCCGACCTGCACCCCGCATTCAGGAATGCCTTTCTCGCCGCCACCGGGAGCCAGATGGGCATCCGCGAGACGCGCCGTATCATAGGTGATTACAAGATCACCGTGGACGACTACCTCGCCCGGCGCAGTTTTCCGGATGAAATCTGCCGGAACGCCTACGGCATTGACGTGCACGGGCAGAAGAACAGAATCGGCGCGCTGACGAATGCGGGGATCGATGCGTTCAAGAAGGCGAATGAGGAGCTGACGCGGCCGTACGAGAAGGGCGAGAGCTTCGGGGTGCCCTACCGCTGCCTCACGCCGAAAGGCTTGAAAAACGTGCTCGTGGGCGGGCGCTGCATCTCCGCCGACCGGCAGGCGAACGGGAGCATTCGTATCATGGCGTGCTGCCTCAACACCGGCGAAGCGGCGGGTATCGGGGCGGCAATGGCAGCGAAAGACACGCGCGACGTGCACGGCGTCAACACCGACGAACTGCGGGCGAAACTCAGGGCGTTCGGGGCGTATCTGCCGACGGCGTGACGGGATCTGCTGCGGGAGGTGAAGGGATGAGTCCGATTCTCCCATGCGTGCTTCTGCTGAGCATGCTTCCCCCTGCGAACGCGCAAACAAAACCGGCGGACCCCGATACCGCGGGAATCCAGATCAAACTGCCGCCCGACAGCTACTACGAACGCGGGCGGCTGGCCGGAATACGGCTCTACCAGACACGAAAGGCGGCGGCCGGCGGGTACGCAGCGGGGCTGTTCGGGCCGCCCGGGTGGGGAGTCGGCTGGATCGCCCTGAAGGCCATGAAACCGGCTCGCGTTCCTTCCGCGCAGACCACGGAACTTGACTCCACGCAAATGGCGGATTTCACCAGAGGGTACACTGACTACGTGAGAGAGGCGCGGCAAGCAGCCTTCGTTTCCGGCGCGACGAAGGGGACCACCACCACCGCGGTTGTCGTGGTGGTCGGAGGACTGGTGATAGGCGTGTTTCTGCTGGTCTTTGTGTCGGCTCTCACCGCATCGGGGTAAGGGATCAGATGACGAAGAAGGAACTTCATCCCCTCGATCCATCGCCGTTTGGCGTGGTCGCCATGTTGCGCACGCGCCCGGAGGAGGTCGACACAGCAGCCCGGCTTGCCGTGGAGGCGGGTGTCCGCTGGACGCGGGAGGATATCCTGTGGCACCAGGTTCAGCCGGAGCGCACCGTATGGCGGTGGGAGCGCTACGACCGCGAGCTGGGCGTCCTGAAGGCGCGCGGCATAAACGTGCTGGGGCTGTTGTGTTACGGTACCCCGTGGGCGATGAGCGTGCGCGACGCAAACGGAAACCCGGATATCTGGAGCCTGCCCGACCTCTCGGCGTGGGCGGACTACGTGAGCGCGGTAGTGGAGCGGTACCGCGGGCAGATTCATGCGTGGGAGATCTGGAACGAACCGAACTCGCAGACGTTCTGGCATCCGCGGCCCGATCCGAGGGAGTATGCCCGGCTCCTCATCGCCGGAGCGGAGGCGGTCAAGCGCGCCGACCCCTCCGCGTGGGTGCTCGGCTGCAACACCGGCGACGTGGACCCGTGGTTCCACCGCGCGGTGTTCGACGAGGGCGGGTGGGGTCATCTGGATATCATTGGTGTGCATCCGTACCGGCCGCCGCACACGCCCGAACGGACCGACATGGTTGGCGACCTGCTGCAACTGGCCGCGCTCAGCGCCGAGCATGGGCGCGTGAAACCGCTCTGGATCACGGAAATCGGCATTGCGTCGTTCCCCGGGGTGGACGGCGCAAGCGAGTGGTGGCAGGCGGTGCATGTGCTGCGGTACTACCTGCTCGCGCTGGCAAGCGGGCTGGTGCAGAAGGTGTTCTGGTACGATTTCCGAGACGACGGCAGCGACCCGAAGGAGGAACAGCAGAATTTCGGTCTACTGAGACGGGATTGGTCGGCGAAACCGTCGTACGAGGCGATCAGGCTCATGGCACAGACACTGGAGGGCTTCGAGCCGAACGGGCGGTTTGAGCTGGGCGCCGACGTGGTGTGCCTGCGCTTCCGCCGCGGCGCCGAGGAGCGATACGCGGTCTGGTCGAGCGGAAAGAACATGCGCCGGCCGGTTCCGTCTCCGTCGGACCGCATAACACTACTCAAATTCCCCGAGTCGCCGAGGGAGATTGAGGCGGTTGGCGGATGGGTGACGGGGGACGTGAATGCTTGCCCGCTTTTGCTTGTGCCGGCATAGCCATGCCTTCAGCAGCGCAAAGGTCCCCCGTGGTTCCCCGCCTGCGCCGTGCGAATTTCTGAACCGCGAAACAACTTGGCTTTACCACCGAATTGGAAGGCTAACGTATGCTCCCCCGTGAACGCGCGCTCCGTGCCATCCACTTTGATCATCCCGACATGATGCCGGTGGAGTGCTATGCCGCCCCGACTGGTCTCCACGAGCACGGGGAGAGGCTGGCGGAGCTGCTCTCCCGCTACCCCACCGATTTCGGCGACACGACGCACGTAAGCGTGCCCCATCCGCCGCCCGAGGACTTCGATGCTGAGGGTCGCTACCATGCGTTCCACACGGACGAATGGGGTGTCGTGTGGGAACACAACATCTTCGGCGCGTGGGGGCATCCGTATACGCGGCCACTGGACGACATCGCCAACCTCGCGACGTACAAAGCACCCGACCCGCCACCCATGTCGGGACCCGATTTCGACGAAGCCCGCGCGGCGGCGGCCCGGCACAAACAGACGTATTACCTGCGCCACGGCGGCGGCATGCTGATTGAGATGATGCGCTCCGTGCGGCGGTTCGAGGATGTCCTGATGGACGTGCAGGAGGACACGCCCGAGATCAACCGGCTGGCGGACCTCATCGTCGAGTACGACGAGAAGCTGATTGCCCACGCACTCGCGCTCGACGTGGATGGCATCAGCATCGGCGACGACTGGGGCACGCAGGAAGCCCTGATGGTGAGCCTGCCGGTCTGGCGGCGGTTCTTCAAGCCACGGTACGACCGCCTGTTTGCGTCTGTCCGCGCGGCAGGGAAGGACATTCATTTTCACTCGTGCGGTCAGGTGACGGACATCCTGCCCGATCTGGCGGAACTTGGCGTGAATTCCATCTGGCCGCAGCTTGCGCTCTACGACCTGCCTACCCTCGCGCGCACATGCCGGGATCTCGGACTGGCGATCGCCCTGCACATTGATCGCTCCCACCTGATGACGTTCGGCACGCCGGAGGAGGTGCGCCGGAACGTGGCCGAGGTGGCTTCCATATTCCGCAAACCCGACGGTGGCGCGTGGTGGTACATCGAGATTGACAACGGCTTCCCGTGGGAGAACGTTACCGCCCTGTTTGAAGCAATCTACGCGCACCGCTAGGCAGGAGAACCGCACAATGGAGCAGGATGGCATACACGCCATGGTGCCGCGCGAACGGATGACGGAATCGGCGAAGAAGCTGCGCGACACGTACGCCATGAAGCCCGGCATTCCGCTCTTCCGCCGGGAGTTCGGCTACTTTGGTCTCGAGCGCTGGAAGCGGGAGGGCATGCCGCAGGATGTCCCGCTGGAGACGCTGTTTCAGTACGATCCCCCCGGCAGCCACGGCCTCGGCCAGCTAGGCTGGTGCGAAGCGGCATTTCTGCCCGCGTTCGAGGACAAGGTCATTGAACGGCGCGGGGAATACGAGGTGGTGCAGGACTACGCAGGCCGCCACGTGCTCTTCTTCACCGGCCGCCGCAACGGGTTCATGCCGACCTACCTCACCCACCCGGTGCGCGACCAGAAGACGTGGGAAGAGAACGTAAAGTGGCGGCTCGACCCGTCATCGGCGGAGCGCTATGCGACGCTGCCGGAGCGCATGGCGAAGGCGCAAGAAGCCGCGGGCAAAGGGCTGATGATCGTGCAGAACATCATCGGCGCCTACATGTACCTCCGCAGCCTTATCGGCCCGGAAGACCTCCTCATCGCGTTCGTGGATCAACCGGAACTCATCCACGACTGCATGCGTGCGTGGTTCGAACTTGCGGACGCCGTGACGGCGCGGCATCAGGAACACGTGACGATTGACGAGCTTTTCTTCGGCGAGGATATCTGCTACAACCACGGCCCGCTCATTTCCCCGGCGATGATACGCGAGTTCCTCCTGCCGTATTACCAGCAGCTCGTGACGAACACCAAGCGTCGGCAGATCGACAGAACCCGCCATCTCTACCTGCAGATTGATACGGACGGGTTCGCGCCGCCGGTAATTCCGCTCTACAAAGAGATCGGCATGGATGTGATGAGCCCGTTCGAGGTGGCCGCCGGGTGCGACCTGCTGAAGATCGCCCGGGAACACCCCGACCTCGTCATGTTTGGCGGAATCGACAAGCGCGTGCTGGCGGAAGGCAAAGAAGCGATTGATGCCTTCCTGGAACGGATCATTCCGCCGATGCGGGCCCGCGGGGGGTACATCCCCACCTGCGACCACGGCGTGCCGGAGGAGGTGAGTTACGAGAACTACCTCCATTACCGGAAACGCTGCGTGGAACTGGGTGGGTAACGAGCAGGGGACGCGGGTCTGCTCTGGCGGTATCCGCGGCCACGCTTTTTCCCCTGGAGGGACCCACTTTGTCGGGTCCGCAACAGGGAAGTGGGCAGAAAGGCGGCGCGGGAAACCATTAATGGCGTCCTGGATCCGCCGCCCGGCCCTGCGAGCCGGGCCAGGATATTTCGCCCCGTTGGGGCTGCCGCCGCGCCCTGGGGAAGGCCTGAAGGGCCGAGATAGCTCAGCCCGGGGCAACGTCCCGGGCGTAGCAGGCGTCCGCGTAGTGGGTGTGCGCGTGTGAAATATGGCGCTACTGCCTCGATATGGCGACCAGTTCGCCACTCGACGACCGGCACCCACTCCGGTAGTCATTCCCGCGAAGGTGGGAATCCAGTAGTGGCATCCGCGGCGGTCTCGGCGAGACCGCCCTACCCTGAGAACCCGGCGGTGGTTGTATCGCCCCGAAAGGGCGGGTCCCTGAGCCTGTCGAAGGGCAAGCCCGGGAAATGCGCTGACGGGAGCACGTTCAGGGGCCGCGCAGGCTGGGTGCCAGTTACGTCGAGCACCAGGGGAAGGCCTGAAAGGCCGAGATAGCTCAGCCCGGGGCAGCGTCCCGGGCGTAGGAAAACATGGCCGAGACCTCCCTCCCGCCGGCGTGCCCCTGTACCGGCGGGTGGTTCTCGGATCGTTGAGTGAAATGCTGCGTAGCACGGGCATCTTGCCCGTGCATGGTATAACGCCGCGTTGCGTTCTGGTACGGGCAAGATGCCCGCGCTACGGCTGGAATGAGGCTGGGTTATCGGCGCGGATTGATGCAACAAGGAATCTCCGCCCGCGTATTGCTCCCCGCAATCACCGAAAGGAACAACCGTGCATCGCCCACTGAGCGACTTCGGCGTCACCCCCGGCGGTGATCCGGTCAAAAACGCCGCGCGGCTGCAAGAAGGCATTGACTGGGCATCTCCCCGCGGCGGCGCGCTGTACGTGGAGCCGACGGACGAACCGTACCGGGTCGCCGGAGGGGTAATTCTCCGGCAGAACGTGTCCCTCACCGGTGTGCACGGCCCGGTGGGGCGAGGAACGCGGCACCCCGAGAGGAAGCAACCGGTCGGCAGTGTGTTCGCTATCGAGGACGAGGAGCGCCCCTTCCTCACCGTCGAGCACGCGACACAGGTGCGCGGCATCCAGTTCTGGTATCCCCGCCAAACAGCCGACGACGCCAGCCGCATCATCCCCTACCCCGCCACCATCCGCGTCTCGCCGGACACCGGCGCGCAGGGGGTGACGCTCTCCTGCCTCACGTTCTTCGGCGAGTATCTGGCGATGGACTTCGCCGCCAGCCCGAAATGCATCTGCGAGCAGATTCTGTTCGAGCATTGCTACGGCTACCCGTTGGGCGGCACGTTCATCCGCATCGACTACTGCTACGACATCCCGCGTATTCTGCACTGTCACGTCAACCCCGCGAACCGCCGGTTCATTGACGGCGGCCACGGCAAGGCGGTGATCGACGCAACCATGGCGCGGAAAACGTTCTGTTACGCCATTGATCACACCGACAATGCCCAGCTCATGGACCTGTTCACGTTCGGCACCTGGGGTGGCATTCACCTTGGCCCGGCAACCTACGGCCAGCTTACGAATTTCAACCTGGACTGCGTGGCGGTGGGCATTCTCAAGCAGGGTGATCAGAACTTCAACCGGAACTGGCAGATCGCGCAGGGCTCCATCATCGCAAACGCAGGCGCGCCGCTGGAGGACATCCATCCGCTCATCGTGGAGGGACAGGGGCACACGGCGCTCGCGAACGTCGAGTCGTTCTCCGGCCACAATGGCGCGCTGACTACGCTCGGGCAGTCGCAGGATTTCCTGCTCGTGCGGGGCAACGAACGGCTGACGGTGAGCATGTTCGGCTGCCGCATGCGCAACTATGCCGCCGCGGAGCCGGTAACCGTGCAAAACCCGAAGGCGGTCGTTCAAGCGGTTGCCTGCGTGGATCACCATGAGAACCCGTGGCCGGCGAAGCCATTTTGTGCACGCGGCGAGTGATGCGCCACGGCACGTTTGGCGAACGCACCCTGCCTTTTTGGAGGGACCCGCTCTGTCGGGTCCCAAACACGGCGGCGGCAGCCCGCCCCACCGGTGAAAGCGCGGCGCATTTCGTGCCCGGCCCTGCGAGCCGGGCTGAGATATTTCGCGTCGACGGCGCCGGTGCGTCTCGATACAGCGAACCGGTCGCCAAACTTCGGGAACCGCAGGAGGCCTGTTGAAGCGCCGGTTTGTTTCTCAGCGACCGGTTCGCCACTCGACGACCGGGGTCGTTGCACGACGACCGGCACCCACTACGGTAGTCATTCCGCGCGCTCAATCGAGCACGACGCGAAGGCGGGAATCCAGAAGAGGCATCTGCGGCGGTCTCGGCGAGACCGCCCTACCCTGCGAACCGGGCGACGGGGGCAAAAGGCCCCGAATGGGCGGGTCCCTGAGCCTGTCGAAGGGCGCGCCCGGGAAATGCGTTGGCGTGAGCACGCTCAGGGCCCGCGCAGGATGGGCGCTCGCCGGTGTGAGCGCCTGAGGAAGGCCTGAAGGGCCGATATAGCTCAGCCCGGGGCAACGTCCCGGGCACTACAGCGGAAGAACCGGATTACAGCCCTAGGAAAGGGAAGGCAGAATGACATCGAGCATGAACGGAACGGGATACAACCCTCAACGCACAGGCACGACCATCCACGTCTCCCGGCTCGGGGATAACACCGACGGGCGATCGTGGGCCACCGCGTTCACCACGGTGCAGGCCGGTCTGGACGCCATACCCGACAGCCTGGGCGGCCACCGGATTCTTGTCCGGCCCGACACGTACATGGAGGCGAATCTGCACCCCGCGCATCCGGGAGCGGAGGGTTCCTACAACCTTTTCGACGTGGACTTCGACGGCTCGCTGGGTTCCGGTGCCGCAGGATACGCGGTGCTGGACGCCAGCGATCCAAAAAAGGGCATGCAGAGCATTGATTACTGGCAGGTGCCGCGCAGCTCGGTGGAGTACCCCGGCGTCGAGTGGGATCGCTGGATCGTCCGCCACGTCTACGCGACGGGGGGCGATGCGGGCCTGTTCTGGGATAACGACACGACTCCGTTCTCCGTTATCGTGGAAGACAGCGTCGGCATCGGCAGGGCGTTCGGCGGCGGCGCGGGCAATGTGCTCCCCCGTGAGGGCGAGCCGATGATCTGGCGGCGGTGCTGCCTCTGGTCGCTGGACTGGTGGGGCGACACCGCCGGGGCGTACTGCCGCGCGGAGAACACGGCCCCGCGCGAGGAGCCGGATTTCATCTTCGAGGATTGCACGCTCGTCGGGCCGCAGTGCGCGCTGAAATCGGGAAATCCCGGCTTCAGCACCTATTCGCACATCAGGGTCGAGCGCTGCCGCCTCATCGTGTTGAACTTCTCGCAGCCGCGCGGCACCCCGTCAGACGGCATCATCCAGAGCGTCATCGACGGGAAATACCTCCACGTGGATCTGGAAGACACCACCCTGATGGGCTACAAGGTCTTCGGCGTGCGCCAGAACAAGGAGACCGTTGACCAGATCGGCTACACCACAAGGGGTTGCGTGCAGGCCTATGTCCAGTTCGAGCAGGAAGTGCCGAAGGGCATTCAACCCATGGGCCACTGGCCTGCGGACGTGTTCGAGTTCATCAAACCGCCATCCCCGGCGGCTCCCGCCGTCCTGTCAGCCCGTCGCCCGGTTCTCCGAGACCCGGAATCCGTGGAAAACCATGTCTGCGAGCTGACCCCTTTTGTGTGGAAGGGGCGGCTCAGCCACATGACCTGCGTGCGCCCGGTGGATGCCGATCCCGACCGGGGGCTCTATCTCCGGCTCTCGGATGCGGAAACGGGCGCCGAACTCGCACGCTTCGCCGAGGGATACAGCCTCGCGTCGGCGATCGTCTGGAACGACACCTTCTACGCGTTTGCCTCCCGGCACGGCGACGGCACATGGAACGACGTCACCCTGTTCAAGTCGTCCGACCTGAGGAATTGGACGGAGAAGGTCGTGATCGAGCAGGAGGGCGCGGAGCATCTGTTCAACACGTCCGTCTGCGCAACGCCGGGCGGGTTTGTGATGGCCTACGAATCCGACGATTCTGCGTACGTGCCGTTCACGGTGAAATACGCCGAATCAGCCGACCTTGAGAACTGGACGAAGGTGCCGGATGCCGTGTTCGGGCCCGACCGCTATGCCGCATGCCCGTGCATCCGGTACGTGGACGGTTACTTCTACCAGATGTATCTGGAGCACCGAACGCCGCGCTGGTTTTTCGAGACGCACATTGCACGGTCGAAAGACCTCAAAACGTGGCATCTGAGCCCGATGAACCCCGTGATCACCCCGGAGGGTCTCGACGAGGGCAACAACACGTCCGATCCAGAAATTGTGGAATTTGCGGGGAAAACCTACCTCTACTACGCCGTCGGCGACCAGCTCACATGGACGAGGCTCAAGCGCAAGACGTATGACGGCCCCATGGCGCGTTTCTTTGCGGCGTGGTGGGCGGGCGAACGGGGGCGACGGGCACCGTAGGGGCGGTTCGCGAACCGCCCCTACACCGCGAACGAATCCCTACCGGACCAGCACCATCCTCTTCGTCACCACGCCCTGCGGCGCGGTGAGCCGGTAGACGTACACCCCGCTGGCAACGGCGCGACCCATAACGTCCTTCCCGTCCCACACGACCTCGTGGTGGCCAGGCAGGAATGCCTGCGCCGCCGAGGCGGCGAGGCCCACCAACGTGCGCACGAGGCGGCCGTTGATGTCATACACCACCAGCGTCACATGCCCCGCCTCCGGCAGCGTGAAACGGATCGCGGTGGACGGGTTGAAAGGGTTCGGGGCGTTCTGCATGACGAGGAAACGGAGCGGAACTCTGGGGCTCTCGACAGTCAGCGTCGGATCAAAAGGACGCGCGCCCATGTCAGCTCCGGACCAACCAGTTCCTATGCAGGGCGACCCCGGCGACAGCCTGAAATCCCCGTTTGCCGCGTCCACAAACAGTGGGTCGGCGTTGATGTTACCGTAGCCGGGAACCACTCCGGAAGCCTGCTCAACATCGGAATAGGTCCAAATGATGGTAAGCCCGGAAGACAGAAGGGTGCTGTGGTCCCACACGATGCAGTTGAGCACCGAGTAGTCCCCCATGCAAAACGCTGTAGCGTCACTCGACGCTCCGTTGCCAACGATAGTGCAACCGGTCAACGTCACGGCGACCTGAAGACTGGGGGAGTGAGGAACCCCAACCAATTGGTTGAACATGGCGGCTCCCCATACCGCGGAGTTGTACGACACAGTACATCCCGACAGGGAGTAACTCCCAGTGTCGCGACGATAGCTCCATAATCCACCACCCTCCCGTGCCGTATTACGCGAAACAACGCAGCCCACCATTGCCAGCCGGCCGCCGTAAACGCCAACGCCGCCGCCCTGGTAAGCCGAGTTTTCCGAGATGGTGCAGCGCAGCATCGTCACCGTGCCGTACACTCCTCCGCCTTTCGCACCCGCTTGATTCCCCAAAATGGTACAATCCGTCATATGCAGCGTCCTGTTCCAACCGGCCACTCCGCCGCCGTTCGCCGCCCGGTTTCCCGAGATGACGGAGTTGCGGATTTCCGTGACACCGGAAAAGGCCCAAATTCCTCCGCCATCGCCTCCGCCTTTATCTCCTCCGCTCACCCGCACGAACGCCAGAAGGTTACTGCTTCCGTCGAACGTCATGCCGCCCCAGGAGCTCTCCCCGCTTTTGAGGAAGCGGATGCTGTCCTGCGGTGTGCCGACGGCGAGAAGCGTGCCGTTGACGACGAAAGAGACCGCGGAGTCGCACAGTACGTCCACTCCCGGTTCGATGGTGAGGGTGTTGCCGGACGGCACCGTGATCGAGCTGGTCACACGGTACGGGCTGTTGGCCTTCGTCCATGTCTGTGTGGTGATGGTGCCGGACA